>Ga0302325_10000134_pt1 | contig 216416 bp, 195 predicted proteins | sample Palsa_T0_2_FD_201948 | JGI IMG/M metagenome (GOLD analysis project Ga0302325, IMG submission 201948) | Peat permafrost microbial communities from Stordalen Mire near Abisko, Sweden - Palsa_T0_2 | ecosystem: Environmental > Terrestrial > Soil > Palsa > Peat permafrost | place: Sweden: Abisko...
TCGCGATCCCGGGCCCGTTTGTCGCGTCGACGCAACCGAAACCGGTCGCGACGGGCTGACCAACGGCAAAGGTCTGCTCGTCGGCTGGCGAGGTGATCGTCGCCGTCGGCGGCCCCAACACCGTGTAGTGGATCGTCGCGGTAGTGGTTTGACGGTCGGTGCTGGTCGCGGTCACCGAGTAGGCGAACGTACCCGCACCACTTGTATCGAGCGTGCCGGGACTTGCACGCCCATTCGAGTCAAGACAGCTTCCGATCCCCGGCCCGGTCGGGTCCGCGCAGGAGAAGTCAGTCGTGACGTCCGCGCCGAGGTTGTAGGTCTGGTCGTCAGCCGGCGAGGTGATCGTCGCGGTCGGTGGCGCAGCAACTTTGTAGTGGATCGTCGTCGTCGTAGCCTGCCCGTCGGTGCTGGTCGCGGTCACGCTGTAGGCAAACGTGCCGGTAGTACTGGTGTCGAGCGTGCCCGGGCTGGTGTCGCCGTTGGAATCAAGACAGCTCGCGATCCCGGGCCCGTTTGTCGCGTCGACGCAACCGAAACCGGTCGCGACGGGCTGACCAACGGCAAAGGTCTGCTCGTCGGCTGGCGAGGTGATCGTCGCCGTCGGCGGCCCCAACACCGTGTAATGGATCGTTGCGGTCGTAGCCTGCCCGTCGGTGCTCGTCGCGGTCACCGAGTAGGCGAACGTACCCGCACCACTTGTATCGAGCGTGCCGGAGCTCGCGTCGCCGTTGGAATCAAGACAGCTCGCGATCCCCGGCCCAGTCGGGTCCGCGCAGGAGAAGTCAGTCGTGACGTGCGCGCCAAGGTTGTAGGTCTGGTCGTCAGCGGGCGAGGTGATCGTCGCCGACGGCGGCGCAGCAACCCTGATCTCAGCGATCACAACACCGCTGGCTCCCGAGGGATCCCAGCCTCCCCCGCAGACGTACTGCAGTTCGTATTCGGCAACGATGTCGTACGTTCCAGGCGCGGTGGGTGCATCGCCTAAGCCGACGGTGGCGGATCCGCTGTCCCCCGTGTAACCGTCGTTCTCGAGGCACCCTGCCTGCGGATCCTGTCCAACAAAACCAACGGCCAGAAAGTCGATGCAGCCAAGGCAGTAGCTCGGGTGCGAATCGGACCAGTCGGCGCTGATCGACACGTCGGCGCCCGGTGCCACCGTAAGCGTTGTGCCCGACGCGCCGTTGAGCGCGATGTTGCTGACGGTGTCGAAGCCGACCGTGTTCGGATCTGGCGGCGCCGCCTGGGCCGAGGAGAAGAGCCCAAGGACTGAAACCGCGGCGACGAGCGCAAACAGCGAAGCTAGCGCGACCGTGCGGCGAGGCTTACGCATCGCGACGTCCTCGAGCGCGTCCCGCCTTTTCCTGGTGGCACGGATGCTTCGGGCGGCGTCCGGACCTCACGTCAAGCGGTGTTGGGGCAGGATTCATGTTGACCGTGGACGCTCCTCGCCCGACCACGCTGGGACGGTCGAGTGCGACACCCTACCGGTCATAAACGGTGAAGTGCTGGCCTTCAGGGTAAAAAAAGCACGAGTGGTGAGAAAAGCACCGCTCAGGATCTTTGCGTGTCGATCGCGGTAGTTACAAAGAGGTTTCTTTGCGATAACACACACATGACATACTGCTTACAAAGCTTCAACAAGCAGCTCACTCGCACCGCACGACACGACCGTTGTCGCATCGAGGTGACCAGGTGGCCCGCGGGGATCGGTTGGTCCCACTAGCATCGCGCCGGCAATGCGGCGACGCGCCTGGTTGAGACGGAAGCGGCTGCTCCTGGCGGCCGTGACGGTTGCGACCGTCGGGCTGGGAGTTCTCGCCTACGCGACCGGCCTGCTCTACCCGCTCGAGGCCCAGTCGATCGATGCTCGCTTTGCCATCCGCGGGTCGCGGCCATCGCTCGTCAAGGACTTGGTTGTTGTCGACGTCGACGAGGGGACGTTCGACTACTTCGGCGCGCTTCACGCGAAGAACCCGAGCGTCAGCTACCAGTGGCCGTTCCCGCGGCGCGACGACGCCCTCGTGATCGATCATCTGCTCGCCGCAGGCGCCCGACTGATTGCCTTCGACGTCCAGTTCACCGAGCCAACCGACGTCGTCGATGACAACGCCTTGATCGAGGCGGTCGCGCGCGCCCACAACATGGTGCTCGCGACTGACGCCGTTGCAGCGGGTGGCCAGACCGACGTACTCGGTGGCAATGCCGTGCTCCGACAGGTCGGCGCGCGCGCCGCCAACTCGACGGTGATCACTGACTCCGAAGGGGAGCTGCGCGACATGCAGCACTCCTACCAGGGGATCGACACGTTCGGCGTGGCGATTGCCTCGAACGCCGCCGGCCACGAAATCAGCCCCAAGCTCTTCGGCGGCGCCGAGCACCGGGTGCCGATCGACTTCGCCGGACCGCCGGGCACCGTGACCGCGATCCCCTACTGGAGGGTGTACGCCAACAAGTTCCCCGCAGCTCAGGCAAATGGCAAGATCGTGATCGTCGGCGCCGAGGCTGCGCGACTCCAGGACCTCCACTCGACGCCAACCTCCGGCTCGCAGGAGATGGACGGTCCCGAGGTTCAGGCCAACATCGCAGCGACCGCGCTCGCCGGCATCCCGTTGCGCAACGGCCCGGCGTGGCTGAACCTCGCGCTGGTCGTGCTGTTCGGCTTGGTGGCACCGCTGTCGAGCATCCGCATTCGCGTGTGGCGCGCGCTGCTCGCCTCGTTTGCGCTCGCCGCGCTGTTCACCGTCGCTACCCAAATCGCGTTCGACGACGGCACGATCGTCGCCTACACATACCCGCTGTTGACGCTTGTGCTGGCGATTATCGCCACTCTCACCGTCGTGCTCTTGGGCGAAGCGTTCGAGCGCCAACACGCACGCGACATCTTCGCTCGCTTCGTCCCGCCCGACGTTGTCGACGACGTGCTGGCGCGCACCGACGACGACTTTCGGCTCGGCGGCGTAGAACGCGAGTGCACGGTGCTGTTCACCGACCTGCGCGGCTTCACAAGCTTCTCGGAGTCCGAGCCCGCAGCGAAGGTAATCGAGGTGGTCAACGTCTACCTGAACGAGATGACGGAGGCCGTGCTCGACGCCGGTGGCACGCTGATCTCCTACATCGGTGACGGCATTCTGGCGCTCTTCGGCGCACCAATTGACCAGCCCGATCATGCCGATCGCGCGCTAGTTGCAGCCCGCGAGATGCTTGGTCCGCGGCTCGCCCGCTTCAACGACTGGCTGCACGAACAGGGCTATGAGCACGCTTTCCGCATGGGGATTGGCCTCAACAGCGGCATCGTCATGGCGGGCAACGTTGGCTCCGCGGAACGAGTGGAATACACGGTGATCGGCGACCCCGTCAACACCGCGTCGCGGCTCGAGGGCCTCACCAAGGACACCCCGCACATGCTGTTCGTTGCCGAGACGACGCTTCAGCGGATGCGAGCGACCCCGGACGACCTCGTGTTTGTCGACGACGTGGAGATCCGTGGGCGGGTCGGGAAAATGGCCGTTTACACCCTTTTCACCGCGGCAGATGTGCCGCACGTCACAGTGGCGCAACCGTCAGATGACCCGTCGGCCGCGTCGCGTCAGCCTCCCACGGAAAGGATGTGAGTGTCACATCACGCTAACTCACGGTCCGGGCACCGGACTCAACCGCGCACTCCCAGATACATTGCCGCCGGCGAGATGGGTCGGTCGCTGACCGCCACGTGCTCGGTGACCCTCACGGCGACCGGGCGGCTCCGCTAGCCATGCGCTGGTCCGACATTTTTCTGGTATTCGTGGTGTCGCACCTGGTCGGTGACTTCCTGTTCCAGACCGGATGGCAAGCGCGGAACAAGTTCGGCGCACTAGGCGGAGGAGGAAAGCCATGGGCGCTGCTCGCACACGGGGCTAGCTACCTCGTGGCGTTCATTCCCGCGACAGTATGGCTGGCGGTCGATGGACGACCGGGCGCTTGGTCAATCGGTCTCTTGGCTCTGATCGTCGTCCCCCATGTTCTCCAGGACGATGGCCGCCTCCTGATCCAGTACATCCGCGTCGTCAAACGCTCTCCCGCGACGCCCGGAGATCGCCTCTTCGTGATGGTTGACCAGTCCTTTCATATTTTGGCTCTCTTCGGCGTTGCCCTCCTCGCCACCGCCTAGATCGCGAAAACGATCCTCCGCTCGGAAGAGCGCCGAAGGCGATGGTGCCTCGACGGCTGCGCCAGCACCGCTCCCGCGAACTCCTGGGGGACGGAGCAACTACGATGCACTGCGTCTCGCGGGCTCTGTGACAACCGTGCGCGGGTCGATTCGCGCTGTCATGGCAAATCGAGGCCTACGTCTGCTCGCGGCGTCGACTGGTGCCACATCGGTCGGGAAATGGGGCTTCGGCGTGGCGCTGGCTGTGTATGCGTATCGCACGGGAGGCACCACGCTCGTTGGTGTCGTGCTGCTCTTGCAGGCCTTTCCGTCAGTACTCGCGGCGCCGGTCCTTGCGTGGCTGGGGGATCGGCACTCGCGCAAGCAAGTCCTGTTAGTGACCAACGCGGCCCGGACGGCGATGCTGGCTGGAGCCGCTGCGGCGATGTGGGCACATGCTCCCGCAGCTGTCGTATTTGCCTTGGCGGTGCTGTACAGCATGGTCTCGACCGCGAACCAGCCGGCACGCGCGGCGCTGATCCCGGCGCTGTCTCGTGTCCCGAGCGAGGCATCCAGCGCCAATGCCGTCGTGAGCTCGCTCGACAACGCCGGCTTTCTCGTGGGCGCTGGCGGCGGCGGTGTGATGGTCGCAGCCACGAGCACCCAGGCGGTGGTCGGCGCCTGCGCACTCGCATACCTGATCAGCTTGTGGATGATCGCCGCACTCCCACGAGACGCTCGACCAAAGAACCGCCGGGCGAAACTCGGACTAGTTCAGGAGATCACGACGGGATTTCAAACTGTCAGCGCGCAGCATCAGCTCCGTTTGCTTGTGCTGCTGCTGGCAAGCCTCTCGGTCACGGGCGGGCTCGCGAACGTCCTGGTCGTGGTCACCGCGATCAGCCTGCTGCACGCCGGAGCCGCGGGCGTGGGGTATCTGAGCGCGGCTTATGGTGCGGGCGGAGTGCTCGCCGGTATCGCCGCAATAGCGCTACTTGAGAGGTCGATACCAGTTGCTGCCGTGCTCGTCGGCGCATGCGCGCTGTGCCTGCCACTGGTCCTCGTTGGCATCGTGCCGGTCCCGGCCACGGCGCTGATTGCCTGGGCAGCAGTTGGGCTCGGCTACGCCTTGGTGAAAGGTACCGGCCTCACGCTGCTGCAACGACTGACAGAGGATCGTGTGCTCTCGCGCGTGCTTGGGGTGCTGGAGACCACCTTCGTCGCCGGTATCGGGATCGGCGCAATCGTCGCCCCTGCGTTGGTGTCGGCCTTCGGAAGGAAGGGCGCGCTGATCGCCTCCGGTGTCTTCCTGCCGCTGATCGCGATCCTGAGCCAACGGTCGCTGCGCAACCTCGAGGCCGGCGTCCCGGTGCCGGGCGAAAGCTTCGAGCTGTTGCGGGCCAGTCCCATTTTTGCGCCGATGCCGATCGGCGTCACCGAATCGCTGACCCGCGCGCTCCGCGAAATCTCCCTCCCGACGGGTCACGTTGTCATTCGCCAGGGCGACCCAGGCGACCTCTGGTTCCTAATCGCCAACGGCGAGGTCGAGGTTATTAAGGACGATGAGTTTCAGACGCGACTCGGCGCCGGACAGGGCTTCGGCGAGATCGCGCTGCTGCGCGACGTGCCCCGCACCGCCACGGTGCGCACGGTCACTCCGACGCGCCTGCTCGCGCTCGACCGCGACCGGTTCCTGACCGCGGTCACGGGGCTGCGCGAGAGCCACGAGGCCGCGCAGGAGATCGCGACGAACTACCTCAGCTCCGCAGGCTCGAGCCAGATTCAGTAACCGATGCGAGGGAGCTCCGACTCCCACATCGCGGCCGTCGCAAGCGACCGACGGCAGCCCGCCTCAGCCTGTTCCGCTGGCGCGACGGAGCCGGTCTGCCATGACTGACATAACCAGCTGTGCGAAATAGGGCGTCTCGTGGACGAGGACCCAGAAGGTTCGCGCGGGGATCTGGACCAACTCGACCTCATCGTCTGCGACCGCGGTGAGCGCCCGCGGCTTGGACTCGATCAGCGCCATCTCTCCGAAGAGCCCCGGCGCCGCCACGGTGTCATACGTTTGGTCGCCGTCCTTGAGCACGACCGTCCCGCTCGTCACGACGAACATCGCGTCGCCGTGGTCACCCTTCTCGAACACAATCTCGCCAGCCGAGAACGGCACCGTCGTGCCAGCTCGCCCGAGCAACGTGTACAGCGCCTCGTGCGACTCAACGCTCGACATCTACGGCTCCCTCGATCGCAGTTTCGGTCAGGAATCGTGATGATATGCAACCTCGGCATCGAGGTTGTTGCCGATTTGGAGGCCTCGGGCTGTGCGTGGGAGCGTTACCCGGCGAACGCGGATTTGGCGGCTGGTCGGGCGGGCCGCAGGCAGACCATTCCGTCGCTGAAACCGGCCAGCCGATGTCATAGGCGCTTGAACTGGCCGAGGTTGACGAGCGCGAGCAGTGCTTGCGATGTCGGCGAGCTGCTCGTCTCTGAAGTGCTCCTTCATCCGGCCGAAGAGGTAGTCGGGTACCTCTGGCGGGGTGCGCATGAAGGCGGCCACGTAGTCGAGCGCCAGCTCCTCGCGCTCGGTGAAGAGGTCGTTCTCGGCGCGGACTAGCGCGTGGCCAACGTGGGCCCGCGGATCCCGTCGCAGACGATCTCGACCATCCGCTGACAGACGAGGTCGTCCTGTTTGGAGTGGCAGGCGCCGACGATCAAAGCCATCACCTCGCCGGTTGCGACGTCTTCTCGCACGGCGCCAGCCGCTTTGGCTCGCTCGAGTAGCAGGTCGATGCCGCGTGTGAGCTCATCGACGCTCGCGGCGCAGGTGGACTTGATGTCGAGCCCGGCGGCGTCCATCGCGTCAAACAGATCTTGCTTCGCTGACGCCTGGCGGCCGAACTCCCGCAGGAAGGAGAACAACACCTCGCCGGGCGCCTCGCCCTCGGCGAGCTCTCTCGTCGTCTTGCAGAGCTCGTCGAGACGCGTTGTCACGATCGCCTCGAACAACGCTTCCTTGGTCGGGAAATGACGGTAAACAGTCCCGACCCCGACGCCGGCCCGCTGGGCGACCGCGTCGATCGGCGCCGATACGCCCTCTGCGGTGAAGGTCGCCTCGGCGGCCTCGAGGATCCGCTCGCGATTTTTCGCGGCGTCAGCACGCAGCGGTCTCAGCGCTGCGGCGGCGCCGTTCGCTCGTGTGTCGGCCTGCGCGACGTTCTCGCTCCCGGGGTCCGCGATCATCGCCTTATTCGCAAAATTTAGTTTGACAAACGGAACGCTAGTTCCGTATAGTCCGCGGTCGAACCGGAACTACCGCTCCGATTATAGCCCGACCTCGACCTAGGAGCAAGCTGATGGCGACTGACACCCTGACCTCCACGGACCCGCAACCAGCCGCCGGACCGGACCCGCGCCGCTGGTGGTCGCTGGCCGTGATCGCGATCGCGCAGCTGATGATCGTGCTCGACGCGTCGGTCGTCATCGTTGCCCTGCCATCTGCGCAGCACGCACTGCACATCTCGGTGGCCAACCGGCAGTGGGTACTGAGTGCCTACACGCTTGCATTCGGCAGCCTGCTGCTGCTCGGCGGACGGATCGCCGACCACGTCGGTCGCCGGCGCATGTTCGTGATCGGCCTGATCGGGTTCGGCGCGGCGTCCGCCCTCGGCGGGCTCGCCCAGGACCAGGCAATGCTGTTCGGCGCTCGCGCGGTGCAGGGAGCATTTGCCGCGATGATGGCGCCGGCATCGCTGTCGCTGCTGACCGTGACCTTCACCGAGACGCGCGAACGCGCTCAGGCATTCGGCGTCTACGGCGCGGTCGCCGGCGGTGGGGCTGCGATCGGCCTCGTGCTCGGCGGGATGCTTACTCAGTTCGCCTCCTGGCGCTGGACACTGCTGATCAACGTCCCGATCGCGATCGCCGCCGCTTTCGCCGCGGTGCACTACATCCGCGAGAGCAAGGCGGAGGTCAGGCAGAGCTACGACCTGCCGGGCGCGGCGACCTCGACCGTCGGACTCTTCCTGCTCGTGTACGGGTTCACGATCGCCAGCACCCATGGTTGGGGAGCGCCACTGACGCTCGCGCTACTGATCGGCGCCGTGCTGGCGCTGGCCGCGTTCGTCGTCATCGAGCTGCGCGTTCGCAACCCGCTGCTCCCGCTCCGGGTCGTCCTCGAGCGCAACCGCGGCGGCTCGTTCCTCGCCTCCCTGCTCGTCGGGTGCGCGCTGCTCGGCACCTTCCTCTTCCTCACCTACTTCCTGCAGCGCACACTTGGCTATTCCGCCCTGCGGACCGGATTTGCGTTCCTACCGTTCTCCGGTGGCATCATCCTCGGCGCGGGCATTGCCAGCCAGCTGTTGCCGCGTGTCGGTCCGCGCCTGCCGATGGTCGTCGGCTTGACGCTCGCGACCGCCGGACTGCTGTGGTTCACCCAGCTCGGCGTACACAGCAGCTACTTGGGAGGCGTCCTGGGGCCTGAGATCATCGTCAGCTTCGGCATGGGAATGACCTTCGTCCCGATGAGCAGCACGGCCCTGATCGGCGTGCACGAGAAGGACGCCGGCGTCGCCAGCGCACTAGTCAACGCTACCCAGCAGGTCGGCGGCGCGCTCGGCACCGCGCTGCTCAACACCGTTGCAGCCACTGCGACCGCGTCTTATCTCGCGAGCCATGCGCATTCGCTCGTCGCCACATCGCTCGGGGCAGTCCACGGCTACACGACCGCCTTCAGCCTCAGCGCAGCGCTGATGCTGCTCGCCGCGATCGTTGTCGCCGTCTTCGTCCGGGCCTCACGCGAAGAGCTGGAGTCCGAGCACATCGAGTTCGCCGGCGTCGGAGGACTCGACACCGCGGCTACGGCTGGCTAGCTGCTGGTTGCTCGCGACGGTTCTGGGACTCGTAGGAGGTCCCGCACCGCCACGCGCACGAGCTCGGCAAGCTCCTCGATCGGCACGTCGCCGAAGATCGCGTCACCGGTCGCCAGCGTTCCGACGATCGCAGTGAGCGAACAGGTCATCCGCACCCGCTGCTCGAGCGGGATCGCGGGGCTCTGCAGCACGCGCCGGAACAGCTCCTCGATGTCATCGTTTTCAGCGCGGTGGCGCTCGGTGTCGGTCAGCTCCCTGAGCGCGTTGGAGTTGCGCTGGTGCATCAGGATCAGCTCGCGGTTCTCCACGACCTGATCGATCAAGTGGTCGACGAGTGCCGGCCAGGCGTCGGCGCGCTGTCCATCCTCGAGTCGCGCGAGCTCTTCGAAGGCGTCGCGGCCGAGCGCGTGCAGGCGTAGGTGGAGCTCGAGCAGGATGTCCTGCTTGCGCTCGAAGTGGTAGTAGAGCGCGGCCTTCGTGGTGCCGAGTTGCTCGGCGATGTCGCGCAGCGAGGTCTTCTCATAGCCCTGCTCGACGAACAGCTCGAGGGCGATGTCGAGGATCCGCTCACGGGTCGAGCCGGCGCCAGTGCCCGTGTGCGGCTGCGCCGCCGCCGCGGTTTGTTGCGGCTCCCCATCGAGCCCGGCTTGTGGGGGTGGGGGCATAATTATCTACAGCTTACTTGACGACCGGCTAGTAACGTGTATGCTCTTCCCTTGCTTGCCGACCGGTAAGTAATCCGTTAGGAGCGGTCCGTGACGCACGACCTGATGATTGAGGCCCGCGGCCTACGCAAAAGCTTCGGTCCGACTGTCGCCCTCGACGGCATCGACCTCGAAGTCCCCGCCGGCGCGATCCTCGGCGTCCTCGGGCCGAACGGCGCTGGCAAGACGACGGCGGTGCGCATCTTGACCACGCTGTCGATTCCCGATGCCGGCTCGGCGCGCGTCGCCGGCCACGATGTTGTCCGCGAAGCCGCGGCGGTCCAGCGCAACATCGGCGTCACAGCTCAGGACGCAACGCTCGATGAGGTCCTGACCGGCCGCGAGAACCTTGTGATGATCGGACGCCTCAGCGGTCTGCGCCGAGCGCAGGCACGGTTGCGGGCGGCCGAGCTGCTCGACCAGTTCGATCTCGTCGACGCTGCCGACCGCGTACTCAAGGAATACTCGGGCGGGATGCGCCGGCGCCTGGATCTGGCGGCCGGCCTACTCACCAGGCCGCCGGTGCTTTTCCTCGACGAGCCGACCACGGGCCTTGACCCGACCAGCAGAGTCAGGATGTGGGAGGTGATACGCGGCCTCGTCGCTGACGGCGTGACGCTGCTACTCACGACCCAGTACCTAGACGAGGCCGACGAGTTGGCCGACCGCATCGTCGTCATCGATCACGGCCGAGTGATCGCAAACGGAACCTCGGCCGAGCTCAAGACGCAGACCGGCGGCGCCCGCCTCGAGCTCACGCTGAGCGAGGTCCACACCGCGGCGGCACAGGTGCTCGCACCGTTCGTCGAAGGTGCCGTGCACGTCAGCCACGACGGCCGCCGCCTCCGCGCACCGGTCCGCGCCACGACTGGCCTCGCGAGCACGGTCGTGCGGGCGCTCGACGACGCGGGAATCACCGTCGACGATGTCGAGCTGCGCCAACCATCACTCGATGACGTGTTCTTCGCTCTCACCGGCCACCCGACCGAGGAGCCCGACAACGCCGACCTGGAGGTCGCCCGCTCATGAGCCTGACCACAGCCCCTGCGCCCGCAGCCTCGCCCGCCACGCCGCGCGCGCGGCCAACCAGATCCCGCGGAGCGACGCAACGCTTCCGCGATGTCGTCGTGCTCACCGGACGCAACCTCCTGCACATCAAGCGCGAGCCGCTGCAGCTCTCCGATGTCACCGTCCAGCCAGTCCTGTTCACGCTGCTCTTCATCTACGTCTTCGGATCGGGCGTCGTACTCCCCGGCGGCGGCAGTTACAAGGACTTCGCGATCGCCGGCCTGCTCGCGATGAACCTCACGACCTCCTCGATGGGTACGGCGGTCGGGCTGAGCAGCGATCTCGGCAGCGGCGTGATCGATCGCTTCCGGACGCTCTCGATGTGGCGGCCGGCCGTGCTCGTCGGGCGTTCTCTAGCCGACCTTATGACCGCCGTGATCTGCAGCGCGTTTGTTGGCGCTACCGGCCTCCTCGTCGGCTGGCGCCCCGATGCCGGCGTGGCTTCGGTCGCCGCCGGGTTTGCGATCTTCCTGCTCTTCAGCTACGCGCTGTCGTGGGGCTGCGCGTGTCTTGGCATGGTCAGCAAAAGTGCCGAATCGGCACAGGGGATCGGGCTAGTGATCCTCTTCCCGCTCGCGATCGTTTCCAACGCACTCGTGCCGACCGAGCACATGCCTGTCGTGCTGCGGACGATCGCCGACTGGAACCCGGTCAGCGCTGTCACCACCGCCAGCCGAAAGTTCTTCGGGAACCCCAACCCGTCGGTCACGATCCACGCCTGGCCGATGCAGCACGCGGTCCTCGCGTCGTTGCTGTGGTCGGTCGCCTTGATCGCGATCTTCGCTCCACTGGCCACCGCGCTCTACCGCCGCCGCACGACCGACTAGCACGGCAACCCTCGACACGCCGCCCGCTACTCAGCCAACACGCAGCTCGCATTTAGGATCGGCGCGCAGAATGTGGTCCCTGCCCTCTCACCCAAGAGGCTAGCCATGGCATTGCGTTTCGGGGTTCCTAAGACAAAGCGAGGCGTACTCGGCACGATCGCCGCTGCGGTCCTCGTCGCAGCGGTCGGCGGCGCTGCCTTCATCTACTTCGTCCTTTTCCCGACCTCGGCGGCGCCGCCGTTCCGCCTCAGCGCGGCCGAGCGCCCCGTTGCCCTGGGTTCGGGATCTTCACTCGTCGGCCAGTGGACGATCGCGTCGGGTTCGCAGGCCGGCTACCGCGTCCGCGAGAAGCTCGCGTTTCTGCCGGCACTCGACGATGCGGTCGGACGCACTTCGAAGATAACCGGCGGCGCGACCCTTACCGACGCCAGCGGCAATGTCACCGTCACCGCAGCGTCGTTTGTGATCAACGTCTACTCGCTCAAGAGCAACGAGTACCTGCGTGACGAGCACATCCACACGATCGGCATTCAGAGCGCGACTTACCCAAACGCGTCATTCAAGCTCACCCGCCCAGTGCGGCTCGCCAGAAACGCATTGAGCGGCGGCGTCGTCGACGTCGAGGTCAGCGGTGACGTCACGATGCACGGCACCACGAAGCTGCTGACGATCCCGGTTGAGATGACGCTGTCGAGCTCAAAGATCCAGGCCGTTGGCTCGTACACGTTCCCATGGGGTCTCTTCAACATGCAGGCGCCGAGCGTCGGCGGCTTCGTCAGCGTCGAGAGCACGGCGACGATGGAGTTCAAACTCGAGCTGGCACACGCCTAGCCGGGCAAACGCGCGGAGCGCCCTTTGCGGGCGCCCGCACGCGGGCGCTGCCACTGCTCGAATCCGCTCAGATGACTCGCTCGTTGCCACCGTCGATTGGCACCTGGGCGCCGGTCGTCTTGGCAAATACGGGGCCGCACATCGTGGCGACGAGCTCGGCGACGTCTCTGCTCGCGACTTCCACCTGGAGGACATTCCGTGTTCGATATTCCTGCGCTGTAACGCCGTAGTGCGCGGCGCGTGCGTTGATGACCTCGTCGGTCCAGATTCCTGTATCGAACACCGCGTCGGGGTGAATGATGTTCACCCTGATGCCCTTCGCACCCCATTCAAGCGCCGCGACTCGCGCCAATTGGGTAAGAGCGGCCTTTGACGCGGAGTACGCAGCCGCCCCGGGCCCTGGAGCAGGGACGTTCTTCGAGGCGACAACGACGACTCGACCGCCGTTCGGGGCGAGCTCGAGGAACGGGTGCGCACCGCGCAGGAGTAGGAGATTCGCGTCGGCGTGAACGGCGAAGGTGCGCTGCCACTGGTCTACCTCGAGCACGTCGACACCACGACTCGGGGGGAATATGCCGGCGCAGAGGACGAGCATGTCAAGCCCACCAAACGACCGTGCGCACTGCTCGAATGCGGCTGTGACCTCTTCTTCGTGCGTCACGTCGCAAACCGAGCCGATGTAGGACGGCGCGAGCCGCAAGTCAGTCACACCGGGGTCGATGTCGAGTCCGCAAACGCAGGCTCCGCGTGCGAGGAAGGCATCGACGCAGGCGGCGCCGATGCCGGATGCAGCGCCTGTGATGACTACCGCTTCGCCCGCGAAATCGTTTTCTCGCTGGTCGCGTGTCAGCTTCGCTTGCTCGAGCGACCAATACTCGACGGCGAAGATGTCGGCCGCGGGTAGGGCCTGCCATCGCTCGAGGGCGCTGGCGCGCAGGATCAGGTCTATCGTGCGCTTGTAGATGTCGGCCGTCGCGATTGCGTCGGAGACGGAGCGCCCGACAGTGCAGAGGCCCAGGTCGTGGTCGAGCACGACACGTGGCGCGGGGTCGAGCATCTGAAGCGGTTCACCCGCTCCGGATCGACTTGCATGCTCTGCGAAATATTCTCGATAGGCCGCCGTGTAGCTCTCGACGTCGCGACCCAAGAGCGGGAGACGCTTGGTCCGGATCGCGTGATCGGGCGTCGCCGGCCCGGACTGCGAGAGCGTCGCGACATCGGGGCGGCGCGCGAACGCCGAGCCGACGGGATCGTCGTCGTGGCGCAACACCATTGGGAGCGCGGCGACGCGTGAGACCTCCGCCCGCAGCTGCGCGAGGCTCAGGCCGAGTTGCACTCCGCTTTCTTGTGCAGCGGGGATCGGCAGCTCGTATGCGCCGCGGGCGGACAGGTACTCCTCTGCGCGTGTGACCAACTCAATCGTCCGCTCGTAGGACTCGCGGGCACTCGCTCCGAATGACACGAGGCCGTGGTGGAGCAACACGAGGCCAATTGTGTTCTCGGTTAGCTGAGTCGGAAGGAGCTGGGCACAGAGGTAAGCGAGCGCGTGGCCCGGCGTCACATACGGAACGACGATCACGGAGTCGCCGTAAGCGCGACGAATGTGCTCCTCTCCGGAGGGCGTGTTGGTGAGCGCCAGGACCGCCTCCGCGTGAGTGTGATCGACGTAGCGGTGGGGAAGGATCGCGTGAAGAAGCGCTTCGACCGAAGCTGCCGGCGCATCGGGATCCAATGCGGCGAGGCGGAGTCCTCGCGCCATGTCGATATCGGACAGGTCCGAGATTTCGGCGAGCGGGATGAGATCCCTCAGCCGGAGCGCAGTGAAGCCTTTGTTTTCGATGGTTCGAAGGTCGTGGCCACTGCCTTTGACGCAAAGGACCTCCTCATCGGCGCCTTGCAGGCTTCGCTGGCTGAGCTTCACGGACGTGTTGCCACCGCCGTGGAGGACGAGCGAGCTGTCTGCGCCGAGGAGTCGCGATGAGTAGACGCGCTGGCCGATGTCGTCCTCGAAACGCGCCGCCTCCGCGTCGTCCCAGCGGCTTTGCATCAGCCCTCGAGTTGCGCGCAGAGCGCGGCTAGGAAGCGCGCTGCGTCTGCGCCATCGACGGTGCGGTGATCGACGGTCAGGGTTAGAGCTAGCTGCGCGACGGCGATGATGCCCTCGTCAGTGACGGCCGGTCGTTCGACGATCTGGCCGACCGCGAGTATTGCCGTCTGGTCCGGGTCGACAATCGCCTGGAATCGGTCGATCCCAAACATCCCAAGGTTGCTGAGGGTCACGGCCGCCGGGGCGCTGAACGCTCCGGCGAGCCGCCCGGCCCGTCCTTGCTCCACTGCTCGACGCGTCGTTTGCGCCAACTCTTCGAGACTCAGGCGGTGCGGTTCGGGGATGCTCGCAACGATCAGGGTGTCCTCCGAGGCGATCGCAAGCCCAACGTTGACTTGCCCTAGCTGGCTGAAGCGGGGCCCGTCTTCGATCCAGACGCGGTTCAGTTGGGGAAACTGCTCGAGTGCGGTCGCCATCTCCCGCAGGAGCAAGTGAGTCAGCGTTGCGCCCTCTGTCGCGGCTACGCGCAGGAGCGCCTGACGCGCATCGATCGTCTTCTCAACTGAGAACTGAGGTACGCGGGTGGCACGGATTAGCCGCTGTGCGATCGCCTGCCGATGTGCGGGCACCGGTTCGCCTCGGGAATCGCCCGTTGGATCCTCGCCGCCGCTGATCGCTTGCAGGACGTCGCGGCGCTCGATGCGTCCGCCGGGACCGCTGCCGCGAACGCCAGCAAGATCGAGCGCGTGCTCCCGCGCGAGGGCGCGGGCCGCTGGGGTCGCCAACACGCGCCCGGCGTGCTCTTGCTGCCCTGTTGCTCGGGTCGTGTCCGCCGCGGTCTCCGTCGTCGGCGGTGGCGGTGCCTCTGGCGATTCTGTTGCGTCTGGTTCTGCCGCCGGCGCATCCGGTTCGGGGATCTCATCGCCGGGCTCGCCGACCCACGCGAGGACCGTGCCCACCTCGATCTCCTCATCGGGCTCGCAGAGGACGCGCAACAGGATCCCCGACACGGTCGCCTCGACTTCGTGTGTCGCCTTGTCGGACTCGGCCTCAAACAGCGGCTCGCCCTCGGTGACCTCGTCGCCCTCGGCCTTGAGCCAGGCGATGAGTCGGAGCTCATCGCTGGTTTGAGCGAGCGCCGGCATGCGAACCGGGCTGGCCATGGTTAGCCGAGCATCTCTTTGACGGTCGCGACGATGGTTTCTACCTGGGGCACGATTGCTTGTTCGAGCACCGGGGCGGCGGGGGCGGGGACGTCGCGGGTCGCGATCCGCTTGATCGGGGCTTCCAGATAGGCAAGGCAGTCGTCGGCGACGCGCGCAGCGACCTCGGCACCCCAGCCGCCGGTCAAGGTGTCCTCATGGACGATCGCGAGCCGGCCGGTTTTCTGCACCGAACCGAAGATCGTTTGCTCGTCCAGCGGGTTCAGCGTGAGGGGGTCGATGACCTCGCACTCGATGTCCTCGCTCGCCAGTTGATCTGCGGCCGCGAGCGCCCGGTAGAGCGACACGTGCGTGGCCACGACCGTCGCGTCGGTGCCGGGCCGCTTGATGATGGCTTTGCCAATCGGCACGGTGTAGTCATCTGTCGGCACCTCGGCCGTGAGGTCGTAACCGCCGGCGGCCTCGCGCCCCTTGCTGCCGTACAGCAGCTTGTGCTCGAATACGAGTACCGGATTGTCGTCACGGATCGCGCTCTTGAGGATGCCTTTTGCGTGGTAGGCGTCGGACGGCGCGACGACCTTGAGGCCGGGCACGTGTACGAAGTAGCTCTCCGGGCATTGGCCGTGCTGTGCTCCCCTCAGCGTGGCCCCGACCGGCGCACGCATGACCATCGGCACCGAAAGCTTGCCGCCCGACATGTAGCGGAGCTTGGCAGCCTGGTTGACGAGCTCGTCCATGCACTCGAAGAGGAAATCCGAGTACTGCATGTCTGCCACGGGACGCATTCCAAGTACTGCGGCCCCCACCGCGGCACCGGCGATGGCCTTTTCGCTGATCGGCGTGTCGATGATCCGCTCGTGGCCGAATTCCTCGACTAGCCCGAGGTAGACGCCAAATGCGCCGCCGAAGCCTCCTTCGACGCCAACGTCCTCGCCGAGCAGAAAGACGTTCTCATCGCGCCTCATTTCCTCGGCGATCGCTTCGCGCAACGCCTCGGCGATCGTCAGTCGCCGCGTTTCGATCACGGTCTCAGGCATACACGCCTTCCAACGCCTCAGCTGGCTCGGGCCAGGGCGAGCTCCGCGCGAATTCGACTGCGTCGTCGAGCTCTGCCTTGACGCTGGCCTCGAATAGCTCTGACGCCGCTTGGTCGAGCCGCGCGCCGAGTACGAGTAGCGGGTCGCGCGCGGCCCACTCCGCCTCTTCCTCATCGGTCCGGTAATCGCGTGCGTCGCTGCGGCTGTGGCCGGTAAAGCGGTAGGTCTTGCATTCGATCAATGTTGGACCCGCGCCGGCTCGCGCCGAAGCCACGGCGTCGGCAGTCGCCGCGCGCACCGCGAGCACGTCCATCCCGTCGACGATCTGCGACGGCACGCCGTAGGCCTTTGCGCGCTCGGCGACGTCGGGCACCAGCGAAACGCGGTGAAAAGGGGTCGACGCGCCGTAGAGGTTGTTCTCGCAGATGAGCACGATCGGCAGCTGCTCGACCGCCGCGAAGTTGAGTCCCTCGTGGAACGCTCCTTCGTTGGTCGCGCCCTCGCCGAAGAAGCAGGCCGCGACCTGATCGCTCTTGCGCAGCTTCATTGCGAGGCCGAGTCCTGTCACTACCGTGTTGCCGCCGCCGACGATGGCGATCGCGGGCAACATGCCAACCGCCGGATCTCCGAGATGCATAGAGCCACCCTTGCCGGCGCAGCATCCGGTGCGCTTGCCGTCGAGCTCGGCCATCGCCGCGCGCGCGCTGACCCCCTTGGCCAGCGCGTGACCGTGGGGCCTGTGTGTCGAGGTAATCCAGTCGTCAAGCCTGAGGACGTCGCAAACACCGGTCGCCACTGCCTCCTGACCGTGGTATTGGTGCAGCGTGCCGGGGATCTCGCCTTCAAGAAATAGGCGATAGACGCGCTCTTCAAAACGTCGAATGAGCAGCATGCCGCGGTAAAGGCGATCGACCATCGCGGCGTCCGCCGGATCGCCTGGCGTCTGTTCCGGTGCCGTCATTGCGGTACCTTCATGATCAGATGCTCAGGCATTGAACAGATGATCGCATAGATCTGGGGGTGAGGTCGCGTTGAAAGGCATCGTTGCTTGGCCTGCTGGCTACTCGCCGCTGGCCAGCACCTGTCGGGCCGTCCGCAGGGTCGTGACCAGGACGTCGGCGATGCCTGTGCGCAATGCGCCGAGAACGGCGCGGACTTTGTCCGCCTCGCTGGTCACTGCGATCACGCGTGGTATCGCCCGCAGATCGTCAGCGCTCAGCCCGACGACGCGGCTCCCGACACTCTCAGCGACCGGGGCTCCGTGGATGTCGAAGAAGTACCCGAGGATGTCGCCCACCGCGCCTTCCTTGCGCATACGCACCATGTCGGTTGTCGAAAAGCAGCCCATCTGCACCACCGCGCTGTCATCGTTGGCATCGCCGATGCCGACGATCGCCGTCTCGGCTGCTCGAGCTTGGGCGAGTGTCTCGCGAACATCGGCGTGCTGGAGCAAGGCTCCGCGGCTCGCCATGTCCTCGGCGTAAGCGGGGGCGTAGAGAACCTCAGCGCTACCGTGGAAGCGCTCGGCGAGCCGGCGGCAGATGTCGCCCGGATTGACGCTCGCACCGACCTGGGGCGACCCGCCGATCGCGCTCACGAACGTGCACGCACGCTCAGGGGGACTAGCCAGCTGCTCCGGAATGGCGCCCACGTTACGTCCCATGCCGATCGCCACGACGCCGTCTGCGGGTAGCGTGCGGGTGAGGAACTCGGCCGCCGCGCGGGCCGTCAACGTCCGCTGGATCTCCTCCGATCGCTGGTCGGCCACGAGGATCGCCTGCGAGAGCTGAAAACGCTCGGCGAGTTGTGACTCAAGCGCCAGGTTCAGCGCCGGATGCGTCCGAATCGCGATCTCGACGATGCCCTCAGCGCGAGCCTTGTGCAGCAGCCGCGCAACCTTGGGACGGGAAAGCCCGAGTGCGGTTGCGATCTCGGCTTGCGTCGCATCCTCTAGGTAGTAGAGCGAAGCCACTCGCGTCAGCAGCTCGATCTCCTGGTTGACGGCGCTCGCGCCCTGAGTGCCCAACGTCACGTGGCCCGCCCGCTGGCGCCGTAGAGACGAATCCGCGCGCGCACAGCGTCCACCACGCTGGGCTTCCCGGCGGCGAGCACGTCGCGCGGTCCGTGCGAGCCGACTACGTCGTGGGGACTCTCGTTTTCCCCGACGGAGATGACCGCCGTCGAGAGCACGTCGAGGTATGCGCGCTTGAGCGCAGTCCCGATGTTGAACTTCGCAACCCCGCGGGCGATCGCGCCGGCAACCGCGTCGGCCGGAAAGGCGCTCCCGCCGTGGACGACGAGCGGCACCTCGACGCGGTCCCTGATCGCCGCGAGGCGGTCGAGATCGACGGATGCGACGCGGCCCTCGAGTGTGTGGACGTTGCCGAAAGACACGCCAAGGCAATCGACCCCCGTAGCCGCGACGAACTCGGCCGCCTCGTCGGGATCGGTGAGAGCGGCGTGAGAGGTATCGACCTCGCCGTCAGCAGCCCCGGCCGGCAGCTCGCCCACCTCTGCTTCGACGGCAACGCCACGTCCATGGGCTTGCGCGACGAGCCCCGCGGTCACGTCAGCGTCGTTTGTGCAGAGCATCACCGCGTTGAACCCTGCTTCGATCCCGCGCAGCGCGTGCTCGAGCTTATGCGCCTCGTTGAGCAGGAGCGCCACGGGAACGCGGGCCCGCGCAGCGGCGTGGCGGCCGATGCACCCGAGCGTCTCGATACCGCCGTCCTCAAGCCATCGCTGTTCGAGCAGTAGACAGCCGAAGCCGAGAATCACCGGCGCCTGCTCGGCCTCGGCTGCATCGACGACTGCCTCGAGCGAGTAGCTATCCCAGGCCTCGAAGTAGCCGACCGCGTAACCACCCTCGCGGGCGCGCGCGAGGATCTCGGTCATCGGTTCGAGCGCCATCAGACTGGCGTTGCGCTCCGCGCTTGCAGCGGCTGTGACGCGAGCACCGCTTCAGCCTGCTCGCGGGTGAACACACCCCCCCACGATCCGAGTGCGGTACATGCCGATGAGCCGGTCACGTTGGCGAAGCGCACCGTGCGCTCGAGATCCCAACCCTCGCGTATCCCGACGACCAGCCCAGCGGCAAACGCGTCCCCTGCGCCTGACGGCTCGATGGCGTTCACCTGCGGCGCCCCGATCTCGAATTCGCGCTCGCTGCTGCGGACGTACGTCCCTCGATCGCCGAGCTTGATCAGGACGCGCTGAGCTCCGTGCTGGATCAGGCAATCGGTCTGGCGGCGAGGGTCTGCCTCGCCCGTGAGCGCGCGCGCCTCATCGATGTTCGGCACGAAGTAGTCGGCGAGCGTCAGCAGTCCACTCATGTCCCGCAGCGAGGCTCCGCTGCCCGCTGGCAGGGCGACATCGAGGATCACGGTCGCGCCTCGGGCGCGGGCTCGCGTGAGGTGGGCAGCCAGCTCATCCTCGCGCAGCGCTGGCAGCATCAGGTATCCACCGACATACACAACCTCGGCGGCGTCGAGCGCCGCGTCGTCTATGTCGCTTGCCTTCAGCGCGGCGTTTGCTCCAAACGTGTGGAGGTAGCGGCGATCCTCGTCGACCACGGGCAGGATCACCGTCTTCGAGGTGCCAAACCCAGGTGTCGCGAGGACGCCGGTGATGTCGATTCCATGCGACTGGAGATCGCGCACGACGAATTCGCCGAGCATGTCCGCGCCCACACGTCCGCAGACCGCTGCCGAGGTAGCGAGTGTGCCGAGTGCGAGCGCTACGTTCGCCGCGCACCCACCTGGCTGGATCAGGAAATCATCCGTTGCCACGAGCTCTCCCGCGGCGGGCAATCGCTGTAGTGGTGGAACGAAGATGTCGGCGACGAGGACGCCGATGCAGAGAACGGGAGGCCGGTTCACCCGTCCGCCGAGCTCGTCGTCCGTTGGATCCGCTGATCTGTGAAAACGTCGAGATCGTCCCGGCTCTGGGTCGAGAACTCCGATACGACGGCCCCCTCGTCGCCAGCCTGAAACCAGTGCAGAGTGTCGGGCTCGATCGTGTACTGCATGCCTGGGGTGAGGACGACTTCGTGCCACACCGTGAAGACGCCCTCGGCCGGGACCCGCGCAGCCGGCTCGGGCGTGGGATCGCCCTCTGTGTAGAGGTAAACGGTGCCTGCGCGGCAGCGGAAGGTTTCCTCCTTGCCGGGGGTGCCTTCGAACGGCGGATGCTGATGCTCCGGGCACAGTTGGCGCGGGAACATGACAAGCTCCTTCGCGCAGACGCGCTCGGTGTTGATGTAGACCACGATCTCGAGACCGGTCTCGTCAAGGCTAGAGAGGCCGAAGTCCGCAATCTCCATCGCCTCGAGCTCGGCCTCCGTCATTGCCAGCCCTGCCTGCGCGAGAACGCTCGCCGCTCGCGCCCGGGCCGCATCCAGCTCGGCGTTACTCAGCGTCATCTAAGCCTCAGGTGAGCATGGTCCATTGCCCTGGCCAGCCTACCATTTGTTCATAAGGTGAGCAATTGATCGAGGCTTCGTACACCGGCCTGTTCAGCCATATGAATTCTGCGTCTCGTCGGCGAAGGTGGCGAGCGAGTCTGCGATGTCGCGGGTGTACGCGTGCCGATCTATCTCGATCGATGGGACTTCGTGCAGTGTGGCGGTCGGGATCCTCGCGGCGATCTCCTCGGCGATCGTGAACGGATGGATGGGGTCGCCGCGCGTAGCGATCACGAGCGTGGTGGTCGTTATGTCGGCCCACTGCGGCCCGTTGGATAGTGGGACGTCGGCGGGCATGCGCTGGAGGACCGTGGCGCGCTCGCGCGCGAGCCGACGCTCGAATTGGCGGCGCAGGGAGGCGGCTGCGCTGGGTGCTTGGGTGGCGATCGCTTTGTAGGCGGAATCGTGATCGAGCGCCCTGAGGCCGGCTTGGATGCCGTTCCGCTGAATCAGCTCGGCGACGGTTTCCATGATCCGGAGACCGTCTGGGTGGGGTGCGTCGAGCCAAGCTGGGCGGACAAGGATCAGGCCGGTGACGCGCTCCGGGTGGTCGGCAGCGATGCGCGCTGCCACTCCCGCGCCCATCGAAACGCCGCCGACGAGCGCGCGCTCGATCTCGAGGTGGTCCATCAGCGCGAGCACGTCGGCCGCGAACGTGGCGAAGGTGAGTGCCCCCGGGTCACCAAGCGGGACGGTGTCTCCGTGACCGCGGCATTCGAGGCAGACCAACCGGCGACGGCGGTCGACGAGCCCGTCGGGTTGTGTGGCGTCACCACCGAGACCGTGTTGGAACACAAATGGCTCCCCCACGCCTCGATCTAGGTAGGAGAAGGTGATCCCCTCGCGGGCGAGGGTGTGCATGCTCACGAGGGCGGGATCCGAGCGAGCGCGTTCTGGAGAAACGCAAGGCACGCGGGCACCTCGGCTTCGGTCAGCCCGTGCATGATCAGTGGGACGCCTCGCGGGGCCACGTGCAACAGCGACACGTAGAGGTCGTAATCCAGCGCACCCTGACCCGCAGCGACGACCGCTCCGTCGTTCGTGACGTCTTTGGCGTGGGCAAGGACGAGGTCCTCGCCAAGGAGTTCGAACGCCACGTTGAGGGCGTCGGCCTGGCGGTCCAGATCCGTGCTCGAAAACAGGTTTGCCGGGTCGATGACGACCTTGAGGTGTGCTGGCGAGCCGAGCTCGTCCAGGAGGCGACGCCCACTCGCCGCGTCGCTGACGATGTTGTTGTGCTCGGGCTCGAAGCCGAGCGTGACATCGTGCGTCTCGGCGGTTCCGATCGCAGCCTCGACGCTCGAGCGCATATCGCGCCATGCCTCCGCGCTCGCGTTTTCGGGATGCCAGCGCCACATGTCCTCGGCGCAGCGAGAACCTGTGCATAGAGTCACCAAGCGTGTGCCGAGGCTGGGTGCGGCGGCGATCAGCGTGTCGAGTCGTCGGCTGCCGGCCGCGCGGATCGTCGCGTCGGGGTGGGCCATGTTGTACGTGCCGGAGACCGCGGCCATCTTCAGACCGCGATCTGCGACTCCGTCACGAACCTGGGCGGCCAGCGCGAGCGGGATCTCATCGGGCAGCGATGTGCCGGCGGTGGTCAGCGCCATATTGAACTGGATCGTGCCGAGGCCTGCCGCGACGATGGCGTCGAGTATCTCGGGCAGTTCGGGTCGAGCGAAGGTCTTGGCGAAGATCCCGAGGTCCATCACACGGCGCCGACGATCCCTGCGACCTCGACCTCCTCGCCGCTGTCCAGCGAGCGTTGGATTGCGACGAGCGTTCGAACAGCTGCAAGGCCATCGTGCGCGTCAGCGCCGCGCTGAGGGGCGCCGTTGAGGATCGTGTCGGCAAAGCCCTCCACCTGGCGGCGCCAGAAGTGCCCGTCGGCGCCGAGCGGACGCCGGTACAGACCATCGGACTCGCTGAAGCATTCGACCTCGCTCGTCCGCAGATACCAGGGTTGGAAGGACCTGGCGACCACCGAACCCCGCTCGCCGTAGACGTGGAAGCCCTCGAACCAGTCCATGCGTACGGACATCGTGAGGTCGAGGTGGCCGATACTGCCGTCGGCGAAGCGAGTGCTGATGAACCACGAGAATGCGCCGAACTTCTCGACCAGCTCTGCGCGGAGACTGACGATCTCGCCGCACAGGAACCGCGCCGTGTCGACCAGGTGGCTGGCGTGGCCGAGGAGGTAGTAGCTGCGTCGGTTGGCCTTGGGGTCTCCCGGCGGGCGCACCGCGCCGCCGCTGGTGCGAATCAGTGGTTGGAGGGCGTCGGTTATCGCGTAGCGGTGCGTCGAGTCGCAGTACCACGCGCGCATCGAGAGCACCTCGCCAATCTCCTCAGTAATGAATTCATGTGCGTAGGCGATTCCCTCGTCGAAGCGGCGCATCGTGCCGACCTGCAGTGTGAGCCCGGAGGCGCCAACCTGGGCGGTCAGCGCTTCGCATTCCTCGACATTCACTCCCATCGGCTTCTCGACGAGGACGTGCTTGCCGGCAGCGATGGCCTTGGAGGCCATCGCAACGTGGAACTGATCCGCGATCGCGACGATGACCGCGTCGACGTTGGGATCGGCCAGCATCTGGTCGTAGTCGGTGAAAGTCGTACACGGTTGGTGCACGACGGCAACGGCCTGCAGGAGATCCTCGGCCGCGTCACATATCGCGTAAAGCGTCGCGTTGCGGGCTTTACGGCAGGCCTCAAGGTGGGCGGCTTGTGAGATCGCACCGGCGCCGAGCACCCCAATCCGAAGCTTTGGTACGGCTACGTCACTCATCGTCGTCCCTCCGATTCCCTTTCGAGGGCCGCTGGCTTTCTCGTTCCGTACCCTAACCGCCCGCGCATGACCCCCGCGAGCTTCCGCCTTCCCAACGGGAGGTCAGCTCGGTCGATGGCGGCCCCGTGCGGCGACCGGTGACGGAGGTGGCGCGAACCTCAACCGAGGGCGAGCGCCGCGATGCTCAGGGTTCTGCCCGTGGGCCCGACTTAGCGCCGCGCTGACGCCGCGTCGCGCGCTTGCGGGCAGCCACGGAACAGCAGCTGCGAAGTCATCTCGAAGCAGCGCTCGATCCGTCCAAGCAGCCGCGCAGCGTCGCTCACGTGCCCGATGGTGACAGCGTCGTGGGCCTCGCTGCAGATGACTGCCAGTCGCCGGGCTCCAACGGCGCCGGCGCTGCCCTTGAGTGCGTGGGTAAGGCGCAGCATGGTTGCCGTGTCGCTGGCCTCGGTGGCCGCGGCGAGCTGTTCGATTCGTGTGTGCGATTCATCGACGAACACACCGATCAGGTAGCTTCGAGATTCGCTGTTGTGACGAAAGACGTCGGTCAGCACAGAGCCGTCAAGGAGGGGCACACTCGGATCGCCGGCGGGCCGCGCTACGTCAGCCTCATCGCCGTTGGTCGGCGCCGCTCCCGGGGTGGCGAGGTCGAGGCCGGGAATCCTGCGGGCGATTGCGGCGTCTAGGGCGATCTGGTCGAGCGGCTTGGCCACGTAGTCGTCCATACCGCTGACGAAGCACAGCTCACGGTCGGATTCGCGGACGCTCGCGGTCATCGCGATGATCGGTGTGTGAACGTCGGAGCCTTCGCGTTCGCGGATTGCGCTGGTCGCGTCGTAGCCGTTCAGCTCAGGCATCTGGCAGTCCATGAAGATCGCGCTGTAGACCTCGTTGGCGTGCTTCTCGATGGCTTCCAAGCCGTTGCGCGCGACATCGACTGTGAACCCACGCATCTGCAGCTGACGCGTGATCACAAGCTGGCTGACTGGGTCGTCGTCGGCGATCAGCACGCGAGCCGTGCCGTCCGGTACCGGCGGGCGCGCGGGCGCGCTAGCGCGATGCGGATCGATGGTGGCGGCAGGAGTCCTGGCCGCGGCGGGCTGGACGCGCATCCGCTGCTCGGGATAGGGCGTGGCACCGTCGATCCCGACGGGCGTCGTGAACCACACAGTGGTCCCTTCGCCGATAGTGCTCTTAACCCCGATCGCTCCGCCCATCAAGTCGATTAGCTGCTTGCAAACCGTCAGGCCGAGGCCGGCGGCGCGGTCGTTTTGCATCATCGACGGCTGCGAGTAGGGGTCGAAAATCGACTCGAGCGACCCATCGGTCATTCCCGGCCCGGTGTCGGCCACCTCGAAGCGCAAGAGCACGAGCTTGCCACGTGGTTCGGCTACGCTCAGGCGGACCGTGACCTGGCCGTGCGTCGTGTTTCTGAGCGCGCTGAGCACGAGCTTTGTCAAAACGTGACGGATGCGCTTGCCATCGCCGCAGACGGCATGGGGCACGCTCTCCTCGGACGAGGAGACGACCGCCAGGCCCTTATCGCTTGCCAGCGTCGACACGGTGACGCCGAGGCTCTCGACCATCGAGCGAACCTCGAAAGTGCCGGCATCGAGTGCGAGCGTGCCGGCTTCAAGCATCGAGAAGTCGAGGATGTCGTTGATCACGACCATCAAGGTCGTGGCCGAGGTCATCGTGGCGTTTGCGTACTCGCGCTGCTCGTCGCTCAGATCGGTGTTCAGCAGCAGCTCAGTCGTGCCAAGGACACCCGTGAGCGGCGTGCGGACCTCGTGACCCATCTGAGCCATCAGCTCCGATCCGATTTGCACGCTCCCGTCCGAGGGCTCGGGTACTTCGTCTAGGGCGTCGTCGATCTGGTGCCGTTGGCCAGGTTGCTCAACGACGATTGTTTGATGTGCGTCTGACGCCGGAACCATATGTGGTGCGACCACCGTCCCTGTAGACCGGTTTGGGGTCGTGGATCGGCCGTGGGAAGCGGTGTATTGGCCTCCACGGCCTTGTGGGGTTCTTATCGACTCGTCACGTGGGCGCCTTGAGTTTCCGAGCCTTTTGGTCGGCAATCGGCGCACCCGTCGGGAAGCAATCAGGACGCGCCGGAGTCATTGAGAGCAGCGTTCCCAACCACAGGAGACATCTCAGTGCACAAATCGAAGAACCTAGTCCTGGCTGCAGCGGCAGTGGCGCTCGCCGGCTACGGCGCGACCGCGACTGCCGGCGCCAGTTCGGCCAGCTTTCTCGCGCCGCTCAAGACGGTCACCTCTCTGACCTCAACCGTTCCCCACAACGGGGATGTGAACCCATATGGCATCGTTACCGTCCCCAGCACAATCGGCATGCTCGAGGCCGGTGATCTGCTCGTCAGCAACTTCAACGACAAGGCCAACGCGCAGGGCACCGGGACAACGATCGATGAGATCACCACCGCCGGCAAAAGCTCACTCTTCACAAAGATCAAAGCAGCAGCGCTCCCGGGGAGCTGCCCCGGCGGCGTCGGCCTGACCACGGCGCTCAACGTCCTGCCCGGCGGCTACGTCGTCGTCGGCAGCCTGCCGACGACCAACGGCATGTCCGCGACCGCCCAGTACGGCTGTCTGATCGTTCTCAACAGCGCCGGCAAAGCCGTCGAGACGATTTCCGGGAGCCAGATCCAGGGGCCGTGGGACATGACCGCGGTAACCCACGGTTCGACGACGACGCTGTTCGTATCCAACGTGCTCAACGGCGGTGCTGCTCAGGGGGTCGTCACTGACGACAACTCGACGGTGCTGCGGATCCGCCTGCGCACGGCGAGCGGCGAACTGCCGAAGGTTCTCAACGAGCAGGTCATCGCCGACAAGATTCCGTGGGTGGACAACAGCGCGGCGCTGGTGATCGGGCCCACCGGCCTAGCTCTCGCGAGCAACGGCACGCTCTATCTCGCGGACACTCTTGCCAATCGGATCACGGCAATCCCCCAAGCGCTGACGCGGACCACGGCGGCCCCTGGCGGCGGCACGACAGTGTCGCAGGGCGGCCATCTCAAGCAGCCGCTCGGGTTGGTGCTGGCACCCAACGGCAATATCCTCACCGCTAACGCGGGTGACGGCAACATCGTCGAGACGACACCGGCTGGTAAGCAATTGCTTGCCGATCCGGCTGATCCAAAGTCCGGAGCGGGATCGCTGTTCGGCCTCGACGTCGCGGCAAACGGCGCCGGCGTGTACTTCGTCGACGACGGCAACAACACGCTGCGGCTCTTGCACTGACGAGCGGAGTGGGGGGCCGACCCCCCGGGTCGTGGGCCCCCACCACCCTTGAGGGGCGGGTGCTGCTCGCCCTCGCCTCGCGCATCAGTGGGCGTGAGCGGAGGGCTGCGCCGCCGGCCGCGCCGGTAGGGACAATCTGCTACTGCTGCCTGCCATGTGCGGCGGAGCCCTTCGAGAACGACTGCGTCACGTAATCGCGCTGGAGCGCGCCGGTGCGATCGCCGTGGTCGTGCTGGCGGCAAGCCTCTATCCGCTAGCGCCGGCCGCCGCCGCGTCGACCCCGGGCTTGACCATCGAGCCTGCGCCCGCGTCGGCGAAAGTTTCGGCTACTCGCCCGTACTTCGTCCTCACCGCTGCGCCCGGCAGCGTGCAGCGCGACGCGGCGCTCGTTACCAACACCAGCGTCAGTCCGGTCACGCTCACGGTTAGTGTCATCGGGGCGCTGACCGCGGAGACCTCCGGCGTTGTCTACGCCAACAGCGGTGCACCCTCGACGGCGACTGCGGCCTGGGTCAAGCCGGATAGCTCGCAGCTGACCGTGCCGGCGCACTCGTCGGCGCACGTGACGTTCAGTATCACGGTGCCGGCCAGCGCGCAGCCCGGCGACCATGTCGCGGGTCTCAGCTTTGAGCCGGTGATGCGGAGCGGCCGAGCCGGGCGCGCCGCCACGCCGTCAAGACAACACTCCGTGCTCGGGATCGAGATCGCCGTCCCTGGGCCCGGGCCGCCCCAGATCGCGCTCGACGGTCTGGCTCTGGTGCCCGGATCGAACGCCGCGTCGGTGGTTGTGACGCTCGTCGACAGCGGGCTGCGCCTGTGTCAGCCGCAGCTCCTGGTGGACATCCACCACCGCGGCCTGCTGCCGCAGAGTTTCAGCCAGCCGCTCGGCACAATCCTCCCAGGCGATCGGATCGCCTACCCGTTTAGCTGGCCGGAGCCACTGCCGCTCGGGCGAGATCAGCTCGTGGTCAGCGCAACAAACTGCGGTCCGTCGGTGAGCATCACCGGCGTCGCGACGCTCACTCGCGCCGGCCCCGGTCCCAGCGTGCCGGTAATCATCGCGGGCAAGCGAACGAGCTCGTCGTCGGGCTGGCGGTGGTGGTACTTCGCCCTGATCGCCGCGGCTCTGCTCGCGGCCGTCCTGCTCGGACTATTGGCGCGCCGTCGGGCAAAGCGCGTGCGCGCGACTGTGCCTGCCACGGCGCCTGAGTCCTCCGGCGATACCGCAGACTCGACGAGGCTCGACGTAATCGCCAGCGAGGCTCCGCACGACCAGGGTCCGCAAATCGACGTAATCGCCGCAGAGGCTCCGCTCGAGGACGGCCCGCAGCAAATCGACGTGATCGCCGCAGAGGCTCCGCTCGAGGACGGCCCGCAGCAAATCGACGTGATCGCCGCAGAGGCGCCCGAGGCGGGTCCGCACACCCAGAGCGAACCCTCACACGAGGACCGATCGACGGTCGCCTCTCCGGCGCGGATCCTGCTCGCGTTGATGCTCGGCGTCCTCGCGGGCAGAGCCGCCCGGCGTCGGCGCCGGCGCGAGCAGGCCCCGGCCGCCGAGGATGTGGGCGACCGCTAGACTCGCCCACAGTGCCAGAGGTCAAGCTTCACCGCTGCTCGTGGACCATGCTCCACACCGACTTGGACGTGTGCTGGAAGGTCCAGCGCGCACTGGTTGAACAGGGCATCGATTTCGAGATCGTCAAACACGGTTACGGCAAGGGATCGCGACCGGCGGTCGAGCAGCTGAGCGGCCAGAAGTGGTTGCCCGTGATCGAGTTCGATGACGGTACCGTCTACCGCGCCGAGTCCGACGACATGGCAGCGCGCGTGCGCGCCGGTGAGCTCTTCACCGCCGCAGCCGGCTAGCACCATCCGAACACGCACCGCGCTTGCCATACTTCCCGCTCCCTGGGGGCGTAGCTCAGTTGGTTAGAGCGCCGGCCTGTCACGTCGGAGGTCGCGGGTTCGAGTCCCGTCGCTCCCGTAGGGAAAGGGCCTACAAGTCGGTGGACCCAGAGTCGCAAAACGCTCGGTCCGATGGAGACCGCGCCCCGACATCGTGTTCGCGCGACCCCGCCGCCAGCCAGCCGCTTCGCTACCCCGCCGAGCGTCGCACGTCGCCCTACTCGTGGCCAACGATGCTAGCCCGCTTGAATCGCGGCAAACGTCAGCGGAAACTCGGGCCCAATGTTGCAGCTGTCGGTCACGACCGGTCCGCCGGCCAGGTTCCAGAAGTCGGTACCCACCGCTGGCGCTGCCGCTGGCGCACCCCCATGGGCGAGGGCGTACATGGCGCTCGCGTGCGCGGCCATCGCGACGTCACTCCCGAAATAGTCATAGCCGTTCGCAGGATCTGCGTAGCACGCGCTCCACGCCGCAAGAAACCACGGCTTGCCCAGCTGCGAACAGAAGCTTGAGACGGCTGGCACGCTCACCGCCAGATCATTCGCCGAGTTGACTTCGACGTCGCAGGTCGCGTTGTAGCGGTCTTGGACGATGGCCTGCCAGTCGATGCCATTGTTCGCTTCGTTGATGTATGAGAAGCCACCGGTGCTGACGAGGATATGTGGTGCGAGCGTGTGCCACTGCGTGAGCGTGCGGCTAAAGAACGCGTTTAGTTGCGCCGTCGTGCCGGCGGCACCTGGATCGGCTCCTGAATTCGGTGCGTCGATCTCGCCGAACAACTCGACCATCGCGATCGCGGGATCGTCTTTGTACAGCACCCCAGTGACCGTGTTTCTGCGATCGGCGATGAAGCGCAGATAGCTGTCCCAGTTGGTCGTGGTCGGCGTCTTTCCATCCGCCAGCAATGACTGTCCGTATTCGCTGAGATTCAAAATGACGTGGAGGCCGGTGGCTCCCGCCTTGGCGATGAACTGGTCGACGCGCCGCCACGTAGCTCCAGTCTCGGCGGCAGCCAGGGAGTGATACGAGGTCTCGAACTCCACGAGCTCTAGGACGTTCAGGTTTGCCTGCTTGGCCAGGGCCACCTCACTCGCGGCATTGCCATACTCACCATAGGCGGTGGCGCCGCGAATGACGAACGGCTGGCCGTCGAGGCACAGGTTTGCGCCGCACACCTCGACGTAGTGGGGGTCGCATGGCGTTGTCGCGTGGTCTACGCCCACGCGAGTCCCGCACGGCCTCGCTTGGACGTGCGACACGGCGGTCGTCGCGCTCGTCGTGCTGGCGGGTACAAAGGCGAGAGCGGCCGTCGCAAGGATCGCGAGCTTCAATATCCCGAATAGCCACGCGCGAACGCTCAAACGACGTGCGCGTTGCGGACGGTCCGAGCCCTGCGCGGCGCCGGGGGCCAAACTCTCACCCGACGATTTTGTCACGCCGTGAACCGTACCGTGCCCGAGCCGTTAGGGACGACAGTCAGTCGTCGGTCGAGCACTGACCGGTGAGCGCGCGGTTATTTACTGGGTAGATATTTACCGGTGAGCGCGCGTCGAACGGGGAGAAACGTAGGGGGGAGTAGGAGTTTTTCAACCACAGTAACGGTCAAGGTCGCGCCTACCCTTACTGCTCATGGGCGTGGCACTTTGAAATTGAGCATGATCGGGTGCCCACACGTTGCCTGCCATGCCCAGGCGGGCCGGCGACAACCGCGCGCCACGGTTGAACCGCGCGCATGACAGCAGAGGCGACCGGGCCAGCAACCGGAGCGGCGAGCCACTGTTGGCGGATCGCCGACGTGGACTGGGGATTCTCCACATGCTCCTGACACTGAGCGGATTGACGGTCGCGTCGCTGTTGAGCGGCGGTGTGCTGGTATGGATACTGCGCTCGCCAGGGCAGCCGACGACGTCGCATCGCCGGAGCGGCGGCAGTAAAAAAATTCTCGCTGAGCCCGTCGGCGATTTCTTTATCGGTGAGCCGCCGCTGGTCCCTGGCGGTGTGGGTGTACCGCCACCGCCGCGGTTGCTTTCGCGCGCACAGGCCACGGTTTTGTTGGTGGTGTTGGGGTTGGCAGTGTGGGGGCTGTTTGTTGATGCGGTCGTGACTCTGGCGGTACTCAATGGCGTGGTGATGGTGTTCTTTGTGGCCGCGAATGGCATGAAGCTTGCCTTGATTCGTTGGTCACTGAGACATCCCAGCGCGATAACGGTCGACGAGGGTGCGGTGAATCGCATCGCCGACGACGAGTTACCGGTGTATACGGTGTTGCTGCCGCTTTATCGCGAAGCTGCCGTGTTGGAACAGTTGGTGCGCGGTGTGCAGGCGCTCGACTATCCTCAAGAGCGCCTTGACGTAAAGCTGCTGCTTGAGCACGACGACATCGCGACGCGTGCGGCGGTTGCGGAGTTGTCTTTGCCTCCGTGCTTTGAAGTCCTGGTGGTGCCCGATGTCGGGCCGGTAGGCAAATCGCGCGCGTGCAATTTCGGTCTTGCGAGCGCGCGCGGCGAATACCTGGTCGTGTTTGACGCCGAGGATTGTCCGGAGCCCGATCAGCTGCGCAAATCCGTTGCAGCGTTTCGCGAGCAGCCGCCCGGCGTTGTCTGCCTGCAGGCGAAGCTCAACTACTTCAACCGCGACCATAACCTGCTTACGCGGTGGTTCACGGCAGAGTATTCCGTCTGGTTCGACCAACTCCTACCCGGTCTCTCGCACGTTGGCGTAGTGATCCCGCTGGGTGGCACCTCGAATCACTTCGCGACCGAGCGCCTTCGCGAGCTGGAGGGCTGGAGCGTGTACAACGTGACCGAGGATGCCGAGCTGGGGGTGCGCATCTTCCTGCGCGGATGGCAGACCGCCGTCCTCGACTCAACGACCTTTGAAGAGGCAACCAGCCGCTATGGGAACTGGCTGCGCCAACGGAGTCGCTGGGTCAAGGGCTACATGCAGACTTATCTGCTCAACACCCAGCACCCGATCCGGGTCGGCCGCGGCATGGGTGCGAAAGCGTTTGCGGCGTTCAACCTGTTTTTCGGCGCGAACACGCTCTGTCTCCTGGTGAACCCGATCTACCTCGCGCTGCTCCTCGTCTGGTACACGACGCGCGCAGGGTGGATCGCGAGTATCTTCCCAGCGCCCGTTCTCTACGCTGGCACCGTCGGACTCTTCGTCGGTAACGCGGCTTGCGTGCTCTCCGCAGTCAGCGGCTGCTACGCGCGACGCAACTACGAGGACGTCAAATGGGCGCTGCTCGCTCCCGCCTACTGGCTGCTGATGTCCATCGCCTCATACAAGGCGCTGTTCCAACTTGTCAGCAAACCGTGGCACTGGGAGAAGACCGACCACGGCTTCCTGAGCCTCGCGGACCAGGCCGCTGATTACACGCAACGATCGACCACCAACGCCCGCACCGGCCGCGGCGCCGGACGGACCGTGCCCGGCGGGCGCAACGGCAGTTCGTCGCCGTCGACGGACGAGGAGACGGCCTTCAGCGACGGTAGTTCGTCGCCGTCGACGGACGAGGAGACGGCCTTCAGTGCACCGCTTGCGATGCGATTGTGGGCGGACAGCGTGGCGTTGGCAGGTCCAACGGCTGTGGCGAGGGAGACGGCTGTGGCAGCGCCGTCTTTGGGCGGGGTGGGGGCAGGAGTTGTTCCTGCGGTGTTGCCGCGGGTGCGTAGGTCGCGTGTTTTGACCTGGGTGACGGCGCACGAGTTGGCGCCGGTTGTGGCGGTGGCGTTGTTGGCGGCGATTGGCGCGTCGGTTTGGTCCTACGCCACGCATTCGATGTTGCTGTATGGGGATGCCGAGGCCCATTTGGATGTGGCGCGGCGGGTGACGGACGGTTTGGACGTTGGGCTGGCGCAGTTGGGGAGTGTGTGGCTGCCGGTTCCGCATCTGCTGTTGGTGCCGCTGGTTGCGGTTCGCAGCCTGTGGCGTTCGGGTATCGCAGGGGCGCTGGTGTCCGGGGTCTGTTTCGTCTACAGCGCTACGCGGATCTATGCACTTGTGAAGGAGCTTTCGGGAAGTCGCATTGGCGCCTGGTGCGCGTTTGCGCTGTTTACGTTCAATCTCAACCTGCTCTACGTGCAGAGCACCGCGCTGACCGAGCCGGTCCTGATCGCGTTCTGTGTCGGGGCGGTCTATCACCTCGCCAGGTGGATGCGCACCTTTTGGATGGGCGAGTTGATATGGGCCGCGGTGCTGACCGGTCTTGCCACGCTCTCGCGATATGAGGCATGGGGCCTGCTCGCGGTCGAGGTCGTTGCGGTTGTCATCTGGGGGCATCTCGCCGATCGCCGCCGGCACTCAAAGCAAGCCAACACACTGGTGTTCACGCTGCTCGGTGCGTACGGCGTGGCGTTGTGGTTCCTCTACAACCTGATCATCTTCCATGACCCTCTCTATTTCCTGCACAGCATCTATAGCGCGCAGGTAATCAATGGCGGCCAGGCTCAGTTCGGACTTCTCGGGACCAAGGGCCACATCACCACAACGGTGCTGACCCTCGGCTGGGACCTGGTCGGGACCGTCGGCCCGCCGGTACTCATCGCGGCGGCCCTCTCCATTGTTCTGCTCGGGACACGCGATCCGCAGCGACGGCGAACACTGTTCGTGCTTGCCCTGCTCGGAGCACCGGTCCTCTTTGACCTCGTGACGCTCTACGCCGGCCAAATCACGATCAGGGTGTCCCAACTCGCTCCCCACCAGCTGTGGAACGTCCGCTACGGGCTGCTCGCGCTGCCGCTGTGTGCCGTCGCTCTGGGTTGCATCGCGGCAAGGTCGCGCCTCTACGCGACTGCAGCGACGGGCGCCACCGTCGCCGGGATCGCCCTGATGAGCCTCAGCACTCCGGTGACGCTTGCCGATGGACGCACCGGGGAATCGCACACGGGGGCCGGAAACCCACCACTCGCCGCGATCTACCTGCGCGAGCACTACCACGGCGGCGAGGTGCTCGCCGACGACGGCTCCGCCTCATCGCTGATCTTCGAATCAGACCTCAACCTCGATCAGTTCATCTCCCCTGGAGATCGTGGCCTCTGGCAGCAGGCTCTGACCACCCCCTACGCTCACTCCGCATGGGTCGTCGAATACCCCGACGACGCCATAGCCACCGACATGAGCAAAAGCCCACGTCGCTTCCTCGGCTACATCCTTGTCGCGGCCAGTGGCCGGGCAAGACTCTACGAGCGTCTGCCGCAGGCGGGCCGCGGCACGCTGCGCCGATAGGTACCGTCACTATGGGTGTCCGCGGCGGCCGCGAGCATTCTCGCGAGCGAGAATGTGTTGATGGAGTTCGCGAATCGGCGGGATGCGGGACGGCTGCTGGCCAAGCAACTCGTCCATCTTGCAGCTGAGCGCCCGATCGTCGTCGCGCTCCCCCGCGGGGGTGTCCCGGTCGCTTTTGAGATCGCCATCCAGCTTGGGGCGCCGCTCGAGATCCTCGCGGTGCGAAAGCTCGGCGCACCGACCAACCTCGAGTTTGGCGTCGGTGCCATCGCCGAGGACGGGAGCGCCGTGCTCGACTCGGTGACGGCGCGACGCGCCGGCATGACGCAGGACGTGCTGGACGCGACCGTCGCCCGCGAGGCGGCGGAGTTGCGCCGCCAGGTCGCGCGGTACCGCGACGGTCGTCCAGCGCTCGAGGTGAGTGGGCGCACGGTGATCGTCGTCGACGACGGCCTGGCCACTGGGCTAACCGATCTAGCGGCGATCCGCTCGCTGCGAGCAAGTGGTGCGAGCACGATCGTCGTGGCGGTGCCCGTCGGCGCACGCGAGTCGATCGAGCTCGTGGCTGCGGAGGCCGACGAACTGGTCTGCCTGACGATCCCGCGCTCGCTGTTCGGTATAGGTCGCTGGTATCGGGACTTCTCAGCGGTCAGTGACGAGGAGGTCCTGGAGCTGCTGGCCGCGAGCGTGGCGCTCCCCGGCTAACTGTCGCTGCCGCGGTGCTCAGGCACCGAGCACGCTGCGCGTCTGTCGCGCGATCTCGAGGTCCTCGCGCGCGGTGACCACGACAGTCCGGGCCGCCGCGTTCGCCGCCGAAATATCGGTGTCGGCGATGGCGGTCTCATTGTGCGAAGGCTCGATCGCCAAACCGAGAAAGCCAAGTCCATCGACCGCAAGCGCCCGCACGACCGCGGATCGTTCACCGACGCCACCGGTAAACGCGAGCACATCGATGCCGCCGAGTGCCGCTGCCATCGCCGCGATCCCGCAGCGCAGTCGGTGCACGTAGACATCGAGCGCGAGCCGCGCCGTGCTGTCGGCCTTGTTCGCCCGCTCGACCACGGCTCGCATGTCGGCGGTCCCCGCCAGGCCTAGGAGACCCGATTCATGTTCGAGTGCGTCGGCGAGTGTGGCAGGGGAGAGCGCGCCATGCTCGAGCAGCCACAGCAGCAGGCCAGGGTCGACACTCCCGGAGCGAGTCGCCATCACGAGGCCCTCGAGCGGAGTGAAGCCCATCGTCGTATCGCGCGAGCGTCCATTTGCGATTGCGCACAGCGACGCGCCGGCGCCCAGGTGGCAGCTCACGATTCGCAGCTCGCCACCGTCGCGGCCGAGCAGCTCAGGGACACGCTGGGCTATCCATGCATGCGAGAGGCCGTGAAAGCCGAAGCGACGAATCGGCCACTGCGCTCGCCAGGATTCGGGCAGCGCGTACGTCGTCGCGGCCGGGCCCATCGTGGCGTGGAAGGCGGTGTCAAAGCAGGCCACCGCGGGGAGCGCCGGTAGCTCGGCGGAGACGGCATCGAGGGCAGCCAGCGACTTTGGCTGGTGCAGCGGCGCGAGGTCGGTCAGTTCGCGCAGCGCCGACTCGACCTGATCGTCCACGCGAATCGGCGCGTCGAAACGTGCGCCGCCATGGACGATGCGGTGTCCGACGGCGTCAGCCTGACCCAGCTCGCCCACCAATGCCGCGCGCACCTCCGCCCGGTCAACGACCGCACGCGCTGCGGCGATTTCGCGTGAGGCGAGCGTCTGATCATCGCCATCGATCAGCGCGAGCTTGAGGGTGCTCGAGCCGGCGTTGACGACGAGGACACGCATCGGCGCGATCTCGGCTCTAACCGGCGGCGGCTGGGAACACTGGCACGCCGGGCCAGGTCCAGTCGCGCACGTCCGGTACGTCGTCGCCGTACTCGCGCGTGTAGGCGCGGCAGTGCAGTCGCGCGTCCTCCATCTCCTGGCGCAGGTGCGCGCTGCGTTCGCCGAGGCCGTCAACGCGGTCGATCACGTCCATCACGAGGTGGAAGCGGTCGAGGTCGTTGAGCATCACCATGTCGAACGGCGTTGTCGTCGTGCCCTCTTCCTTATAGCCACGCACGTGCAGGTTCTGGTGATTGCGACGGCGGTAGGTAAGGCGGTGGATCAGCCACGGGTACCCGTGGTAGGCAAAAATCACCGGTTGCGCCACAGTGAAAAGCGCGTCGAACTCGTGGTCGGACAGGCCGTGCGGGTGCTCGCTGTCGGGCTGCAGGCGCATCAGGTCGACGACGTTGATGACCCGGACGCGAAGCTCGGGCAGGCGTTCGCGCAGGATCGCTGTGGCGGCGAGGATCTCGAGCGTCGGTACGTCGCCGGCGCAGGCGAGCACGACGTCGGGCTCGTTGTCGCCATCGCTGCTCGCCCACTCCCAGATTCCGAGGCCACGTGTGCAGTGGACGACCGCCTCGTCCATGCTCAGGTAGTTGAGCTCCGGCTGCTTTCCGGCCACGATCACGTTGACGTAGTCGCGGGAGCGCAGGCAGTGGTCGGCGACCGACAGCAGCGTGTTCGTGTCGGGCGGCAGATACACGCGGATGATCTCGGCCTTCTTGTTGACGACGTGATCGATGAAGCCAGGATCCTGATGGGAGAAGCCGTTGTGGTCCTGGCGCCAGACGTGCGAGGAGAGCAGGTAGTTGAGCGAGGCAATCGGTCGCCGCCACGGGATCTCGCGCGTGACCTTGAGCCACTTCGCGTGCTGGTTGAACATCGAGTCGACAATGTGGATGAACGCCTCGTAGCAGTTGAACAGGCCGTGGCGGCCGGTCAGCAGGTAGCCCTCGAGCCAGCCCTGGCAGAGGTGCTCGCTCAGCACCTCCATCACGCGCCCGTCAGGGGCGAGGTGGTCGTCGCTCTCGAGCCGCTCGGCCTCCCACGTGCGGTTCGTGACCTCGAGCAGCGCGCCGAGGCGGTTCGAGACGGTCTCGTCGGGGCCCATGACGCGGAAGTTGTCGGCGTTGGCGGCCATGACGTCGCGCAGGAAGGTCCCGAGCACGCGCGTGGCTTCGCTGTTGGTGGTGCCCGGCGAGGGCACGGCGACGCCGTAGTCGCAGAAGTCGGGCAGCTCGAGGTCGCGCAGCAGCAGACCGCCGTTGGCGTGCGGGTTGGCGCCCATCCGGCGGGTCCCCTCCGGTGCCAGCGCGGCCAGTTCCTCACGCAGCGCGCCGACATCGTCAAACAGCTCCTCGGGAACATAGGAGCGCATCCAGGCCTCCAGTTGGGCGCGATGCTCAGGGTTCGTCCGGACCTCCGACAGCGGAACTTGGTGGGAGCGGAAAGAACCTTCGGCCGGAAGGCCGTCGACGATCTTGGGGCCGGTCCAACCCTTCGGTGTGCGCAGCACGATCATCGGCCAGCGCGGCCGCGTCTGCTCGCCGTCCTCGCGCGCTCGACGCTGAATCGCGGCGATCTCCTCGATCACCTCATCGAGGGTGGCTGCCATCAGCTGATGCATCGTCTCGGGATCGGACCCCTCGACGAATCGCGGCGCGTAGCCGTAGCCCTCGAGCAGTGCGCGAAGCTCCGCCGGCGGAATCCGCGCGAGCACCGTGGGGTTGGCGATCTTGTAGCCGTTGAGATGCAGGACCGGCAGTACGGCTCCGTCGCGCGCCGCGTCGAGGAACTTGTTCGAATGCCAGCTCGCAGCTAGCGGGCCGGTTTCGGCCTCACCGTCGCCGACGACGCAGGTCACGAGCAGCTCTGGGTTGTCGAAGGCAGCACCGAAAGCGTGCACGAGCGCGTAGCCGAGTTCGCCGCCTTCGTGGATCGACCCCGGCGTCTCCGGTGCGACGTGGCTCGGGATGCCGCCGGGGAAGGAGAACTGCCGAAACAGCCGCCGCAGTCCCTCTTCATCGTGACCAATGTGGTGATAGACCTCCGTGTAGGTGCCCTCAAGGTAGGTGTTCGCGACGAGGCCGGGACCGCCGTGGCCGGGACCCGTCACGAAGATCGCGTCGAGATCGCGAGCCTTGATGACCCGGTTGAGGTGCACGTAGATGAAGTTCAGGCCGGGCGTCGTGCCCCAGTGGCCAAGCAGTCGCGGCTTGACATGCTCGGCTTTCAGCGGCTCGCGTAGGAGCGGGTTGTCAAGCAGGTAGATCTGGCCCACCGAGAGGTAGTTGGCAGCACGCCAGTAGCCGTTGATGAGCCGCAGGTCGCCCGGCGACAACGGCCCGTGAAGCGGGCTGTCGGGTTCGCCAGATTGCTGAGAGCTCACGGGCGCTGTGAGCGCCGGCGTGGTGGCGCGATCACACGCCGATTATGTTCCTCAGCGGCTACGGACATTGGCTGCACATCGTTGGGCCGGTCCCCTCGGCGTCAGTTGCTCCCGTACCAGGTGTCGGTGAAGTCCTGGCCGGTCGAGTCGAGGGGACCGGGCGCCGCCAGCACCGGGTTGTCGCCGTTCTCGCTCACCATCTCAATCGAGCTGCCGCCGAGCGCGGCGATCGATTGGGCGCTGCCATCGCCGGTCGTGGTGGCTGCGGCCGAGGTGAAGCTGGCGCTGCCGAAGTCCGAAAGCGCGGCCACCGAGCACGGGCTGCAGGTCTCGGGGCGTTCGACGATCCACTCGGCGGAGGACTGCTCACCGCCGGAGAAGCTGATCGTCGTGCTGAACGCGCCGCCGCTCCAGGGATGCGTGTTGTCGGCGATCGTCAGTGTCCAGTTGGTGCCGCTGACGCTGACCGACGCGCTGATCGAATCACCGGGCGCGATCGGGTAATGCGACGGTGAGAGCTCGACCTCGTCTCCACCGTTGACCGCGGGCGCGGTGTCGCCGTACATCTCCCACCAGGCGTCATAGACCGCCTTGCCCGAGCTGCAGTCGGCCTCGGTGCCGTCCTGCTCGACCGTTTCGCTGCCGTTGCCGCCGTCGATGCCGACCCACTGCGAGGAGTAGGTGGTTGCGTCACCGCTGCAGCTGACGCTCGGCACGGTCCAGCTGGCGCTGACCGAGGTGAACTCACCGCTCGAGCCGGCCGCGACGTAGCCCGACCAGTTGTAGCTCGCCTCCGCCTCGACCGTCAGCGTCGCCGCATTGGTCGTGGCAGGGCTGCCGACGCCGTTTGAGAACACGGCGCGGAACTGATCCCCGCTCTCGTTGGTGGCTGGGGTGAAGCTGTAGGCCGTCGAGGTGGCGCCGGCGACGTTGCCCCAACTGCTCCCGCCGTTTGTCGAGACCTGCCATTGCGCCGTGGGCGTCGGGCTACCCGACGCGGCGGCGGTGAACGTGCCCGAGTTGCCGCTCAGCACGATCTGGCTTGTCGGCTGGGTCGTGATCGCCGGCGCCGCGTCACTCGGCGGCGAGGTCGTGACGGTGAGCGTCGCGGCACTGGTTGTTGCGGGACTGCCGACGCCGTTGCTGAACACTGCTCGGTACTCGTAACCGGTCTCGCCGCTGCTGGCCGTAAAGCTGTAGGTCGTCGCGGTGGCGCCGGTGATCGAGCTCCAGCTGGTGCCGCCGTTGGTCGACTGCTGCCACTGCACGGTCGGCGCCGGAGTGCCCGATGCGGCGGCGGTAAAGGCAGCGCTGGCCCCGGTTGCCACTGTCTCGCTCACGGGCTCGGTGGTGATCGACGGCGCTATGTTGCGTGGCGTCGGAGTCGTGACGGTGAGCGTCGCGGCACCGGTTGTTGCGGGGCTGCCGACGCCGTTGCTGAACACCGCTCGGTACTCGTAGCCGGTCTCGCCGCTGCTGGCCGTAAAGCTGTAGGTCGTCGCGATGGCGCCGGTGATCGCGCTCCACGTGGTCCCGCTGTTGGTCGACTGCTGCCACTGCACGGTCGGCGTCGGCGCGCCCGATGCTGAGGCGGTGAACGTCGCGCTCGACCCGGCGACGACGCTTTCGCTCGCTGGGTCGCTCGTGATCGAGGGCGCAAACGTGCTCGGTGCCGCCGCGGTGACCGTGAGCGTTGCCGCGTGGGTCGTCGCGCTAGCAGTGGCATTGGTGAACACGGCGCGGTACTCCTCGGCGTTCTCGCTCGCGCTCGCCACGAAGCTGTAGGTCGCCGAGTGCGCGCCGGCGACGTTGGCCCAGCTCCCGCCGTCGTTCATCGAGAGCTGCCACTTGACTTTCGGCGACGGGCTGCCCGACGCGGCCGCCTTGAAGCTCGCGCTCTGGCCGGCCGCGACGCTCTCGCTGAGCGGCTGTGTCGTGATCGCTGGCGCCTTGGCAGCGCCCTTGGAGCTCCGCGAGGCCCCCTCTGCACGCACGTGGACCAGCACGGCCGCGGTCTTGCTCCCGTCGGCGCCGCTGATGGCGAGCTTGAAACGGTAGGTCTGCTCGGCGCTCGTTGCGTTGCGCGCGAGCTTCACCTCGACCGAGGCGACACCCGTAGCGCAGTCGTGGGTGGAGCTGAGCGCCGGTACGTGCGGGGTCGCCGAGAACCGGCAGAGCGCGGCGTTCTCGACATCGGCGAGCAGGCGGACCTTGCCACCCGATGCAGCCACCGTCGCGGGGATCGCGGTGAAGAGTGTGACGCGGGGGGTCGGGCTGGCGCTGGCCGGCCGGACGAAAAGCGCGGGCTCGCCTGCCGCACTGAGCGGCGGCGCCCCGACGGTCCGCGCGCCCGTGCCACCGGGCAACGCGGCTTGTGCTCCAAAGCCGCTGAGAAGTAGCGCGGCGCCCGCGATAAAACCGATAAGACCTTTGTGGTGGCGGCTGCAGCGCCGGGTGCGCATCGCGTCAGGCTATCGGGTTGCCGCGCCGCGACCACGCGCTCTGACCGAGCGGTTTGTGTGCATCGGGCGGGCTCAGGCGCCGCCGCCGTCCTAACCCCCAGGGCCCCTTGGCCGAGCGCTCTCAGTCGCTTGCAAACCAGTCGTCGGTGAAGCTCGCGCCAGTGTTGTCGAGCGCGCCGGGCTGGGCCAGGATCGTCGAGTTCGAGTCCGAGCTCGTCATCTCGACCGGCACGCCGTCAAGCGCGGCGATCGACTGCGAGGAGCCGTCAGCGGTGGCCGTCGCGTTGGCGAAGGTGACCGGGGTGAACTGCGCCAGGCTGCCCAGCGCACACGATGACGAGCCCTGGCACAGCTCGGGTCGCTCGACGATCCACTCGGCGGAGGTCTGCCGCGGCGGCGGCGAGGGAGCAGGGACGGTGGTTGTAAAGCTCCAAGCCGGTGTCTGGCTGGAGTCGGCTACCGCGAGCGTCCAGTTTGAGCCGACGACGCTCACCGAGGCCGTGATCTGATCGCCGGGCGACACTGGGTAGGAGACGGTCTCCGGGTTGCCACTGTTGACCGCGGTGTCGCCGTACATCTCAAACCAGGCCCAATACTGCGCGTCTCCGTTGATGCAGGCCGCGTCGGTTCCGTCCTGCTCGACGCTGTCGTCGCCCAGGCCGTCGATGCCGACCCACTGCGCCGAGTAGTTGGTGCTCGACGCTGGGCACGTTGCGGTCGGGACCGTCCAGCTCGCGCTCACCGAGCTGTAGGGCGCTTGCTCGAGGGCGACGTAGCCTGACCAGTTGGCGCTGAAGCCGTAGTTCACAGCCAGGATGGCGGGCTCGGTGATCACCGAGCCGAGCCCATTCGTAAAGACGGCGCGGTACTCGTTGTGGTTCTCACCGACGCTCGCGGCGAACTTGTAGGTGCTCGAAAGGGCGCCCGCGACGTTGACCCACGTACCGCCGCTGTTGCTCGAGACCTGCCACTGCACGGCCGGTACCGGGTTGCCGGCCGCGGCAGCCGTGAACGAGACGTTGGTACCGGCCTGCACGGCGTGGCCCTGCGGTTGCTCGGTGATCAAAGGAGCATCGGCCGCTCGGCTGTTGACGGCGGCACTGAGGGCGGTGTCGACCGTCAACGCTGCCGCCCTAGTCGTGGCCTTGCCGTGCGCGTTCTTGAACACCGCGCGAAACTCGTCGCCGTTCTGCGCCGCAACGGCCATGAACGCGAACGTCGCTTGGCTCACACCTGGGACGTTGTGCCACCGCTCCCCCGAGTTCGTCGAGAGCTGCCACTGCACGGTTGGCTTGGGCGTGCCCGATGCGGCCGCCTTGAACTTTGCGTACTGGCCGGGTGCGACGCTCACGCTGTGCGGTTGACCGACGAGCGCGGGAGCGTGCGGCTCGCGACGCTCGCTGATTGCTCGTCCGCGGCGAGCCCCGGCGCGGCGCACGGTGAACGCCTTCTCGGGGATCACGCTCGCGAGCGCGCGCCCCGCCTCGATATGGCCGAGCGCCACGCCGGGCGAGCTCGAAGCTGGCGATCCGACGCCGCCGAGGAGGAGCAGCAGGACGCTCGCCATGAGCGCTGCGGCGCCGAGCGCGGCGCGCGGGCCCCTGCGCCGACGCGGCGGCCCGCCGGCGGCGCAGCGCTCGGGCCTCGCGCGCGACTCGGTACCGGGGCTGCGGCGGGTGTCCTCCATCAGAGAACGTTTCGACCATCGCGGGCCGAAGCTGAAGCTCATCCGGCGATGCCGCGCGCCTCACACCTCGATCTCGTGCAACGGCCCGACGTCGCCGGGCGATCGCCTGACGCCCACAAACAAACGACGCCAGCGACGTTTCGCCTGCTAATTCGCGACCGCCCGCCCGTCCACGACCCTCACAGAGTCGCGGCCGCCAGGTCGTCCTCAACCCGCACAGCGCCACAACCGTTTGGCGCCCCTCGCCTCGCGCGCGTCCGCTAGATTCGGGCGCGATGAGCGAGCAAATGGATCCAGGACCGCCGAGCCTCGCGCGACCGGCCCGCAGTCGCGCGCTCCTCGGCCTCGAGTTCCCGGCCACGATCGACTTCGACAACGACGAGCTCGAGTGGCGACGCCTCTTCTCCGAGCTGTTCGGAACCTTCCTGCTCGTCCTCGTCGGCGTCGGCGGCGCGGTCGTCGCCGCGACGAGCCACGGTCAGGTCACGCGCGCCGCGGCCGTCGCCTCGCCCGGTCTGATGGTGATGGCGATCATCCTCTTCATGGGCGCCGTATCAGGCGCCCACCTGAACCCGGCGGTGACGCTGAGCTTCACGCTCCGCGGCGATTTCCCGTGGCGACGCGTCCCCGGCTACATCCTCGTCCAGCTGATCGGCGCTGCTCTGGCGTGCCTGTTCGTCCGCGAGGTCCTCGGCGGTGCCGGCCATCTCGGCGCAACGCTGCCGGGCAGTCACATCGCCGACTGGAAGGCGATGCTGATCGAGCTGGTGCTCACGCTCGGCCTCGTCAGCACGATCCTCGGCACGGCTTCGCGGGCCCAAAACGTCGGCACGCTCTCGGCCGTTGCGGTCGGCGGCTACATCGTGCTCGCCGGGCTCTGGTCGAGCCCGATCAGCGGGGCTTCGATGAACCCGGCGAGGTCGTTCGCGCCGGACCTCATCCGCGGCAACTTCGCTCACTACTGGGTCTACCTCGTCGGGCCGCTCGCCGGCGGCGTACTCGCGGTCGGCGCCGCTTGGATGCTCCGCGGTCCGGGCGGCGACGCCGGCGGGCTCGCGGCCGCGCAGGGTCGACTCGAGCGGGTTGTCAGAGCTGGACTCGAGTCGGAGGCGAGCGCGTCTGGCGCCCCGAAACCGTGACCGGCGCGCGTTGATTGTCCGCCTGCGCTGGCGCGGCGTAGCGGCCGTGGTGATCCTCGTGGTGCTCGCCGGCGCCTGGGGTGCCAGCGCGTTCGGCGCCGGCGGGCGGGCAAAGCCAAGCCTCGCCAAGATTCACACCTTTATCGACCTGGTCGCGGACCTCCCGAGCGATCTCGACGCGACGGGGATACCTGAGACCGCCCAGATCGAGCTCGAGCCGAGCTGGTCGAGCGAGCTCGTGCGGCCAGCTCCGGCGACGCCGGGCCCCAACGCGACGCTGCCCTCAGCCGACGCTGTCGTCCCTTACCTCGCGACCTCCTGGCAGCGCAGTCCGGACGGGGACTACACCTTCCAGTTGCGCCACGGCGTGCGCGGCCCGACGGGAGATCTCTTCACCGCCGCCGACGTGCAGTGGAGCTTCGAGCGCGCACTTGCCGCCTCGCCGGTCGCCCCGTTTCTCCTCTCGCTCGCGAACGTCGATACCCGCGATCCGGTGACGATCCTCTCCGCCTTCTCGGTACGCATCAACGCGACAGCGCCGAGCCCGCTGTTACTCGGCGTGCTCGCGGACTTCGACGTCGGCATCTATGACCGCGACGTCTACCTCGAGCACGCGAGTTCGGGCGACCCCTGGGCCGAGCAGTGGGGCGTCAGCCATTCGGCAACCTTCGGCGCTTACTTCGTGAGCAAGTTCCTCCCCGGCAAGCGCCTCGTGCTGAGCGCAAACCCGGGCTCCTGGGTCCATCCCTACTACACGACCGTCGACATCGATCAGGTGCCGGATTCCGGTACGCGTCTCGCCGACCTGCTCGACGGCACCGCCGATCACACAACCGACCTGCAGTGGAACGATTTCGCGACCGCGGTCCAGGACGCACACGGAGACCACCTCAGCGCGACGATCCTCGAGAGCGGGCCGCTGGTCGAGTCGTGGCTGCTGAACGTCGCGGGTGGGCCACTCGCCAAACCGCTGGTCCGCCGCGCCCTCAACCTGGCGGTCAACCGAGCGGAGTTGAACCAGGCGATCTACGCCGGTTACGCCGCGCACGACGCGCTGACGATCCCGGCGATCTACGGCCGATCGCAGCCCGTTGACTACGACCCGGCATTGGCCCGGCGCCTGTTCGCAAAGGCGGGCTACCCGAACGGCCTCACGCTGCACCTCGACGTGGGCACGGACATCGGGGACGGCAATGGGTCCTACGAGGTCGAGCTGCTCACCGCCCAGCTCGCCCAGGTCAACGTCCGGCTGCTCACCGCGAGACTCAGCAACCCCGACCAGATGCTCGCGCTCGAGCAGACCCACCAGGTTCCCTCAACGATCGAGGACATCCAGCCACTGGTGAGCGGAGCCGCTTTCCTGCTGCTCGAAGACGACGCGGCGACGCTCGATGCCGCGAGCCCGGCGGCCGTCGACGGCTACCACGACCCGGCGCTGGCAGCGCTGCTGACGCAGCTCCGCAGCACGCCGGCCGGCCCCGCCGCTCAGAGTCTCGTGGCACGCGCGGCAAAGATCGTCGACCAGGACATGCCGGTCGTCAATCTGCTCGCCACCCCGGTCCAGAACGTCACACGGGCGGACATCACGGGCTACGCCGCCTACGCGGTGCCGGTCACCTACTACGAATTCCTTCACCCCACGCTAACGTCTCCGTCGCGATGAGCCCTGACCTCGATCCGCAGGGCGACGGCGAGCTCTACCGCCGCGTACTCGGCCATCTACCTACCGGTGTCACGGTGATCACCGCCTTGGATGACGGCGAACCGGTCGGCATGTCAAGCAACTCGTTCACATCGGTCTCGCTGCACCCACCGCTGGTCCTCTTCTGCCCGGCGAAGGGCTCGCTGACCTGGCCCAGGATCCACGCCAGCGGCAGCTTCGCAGTCAACGTCTTCGCCGCGCACCACGAGCAGGCCGCGCGGCGCTTCTCACAGCGCGGCATCGATCGCTTCGAAGGCGTCTCCTGGCACGCGCGCCCGGCGGGGCCGGCGCTCGACGACGCGCTCGCCTGGATCGAATGCACGATCGACGCCGAGCACGACGCCGGTGATCACCTGATCGTCGTCGGCGCGGTGCGGGCACTGGAGGTTCGCGAGGGCGAGACCAAGCCGCTGGTCTTCTTCCGCGGCGGCTACGGCTCGTTCGCCGGCGAGGCCTAGCGCAGCCACCCGCCCCCCGCGTCGCACGCCCTCACGGACACCACTCCCGCCGGGCAGCCTCACGCGAGCGCCTATGCTTCAGCGATGGACGCCGTGACTAGGCGCAGAGTGACCTTCTCGCGCAATGTCACGCTGTCGCTCTCGCGCACCTGCGTCTCGCACTGCAAGTACTGCGCCTTTGCGACTCATCAGCGCCACCTGCACGAGCCCGAAGAGGTTCTGGCGCTGCTCGACGAAGCGGCCCACCGCCGCGTCAAGGAGCTCCTCGTCCTGACCGGCGATGACCCGGCCTACCACCCCGGCGTCAAGGCAAAGCTCACAGCGCTCGGCTTCGAGGACTTCGTCGCCTACGTCATCTGGGCCTGCGAGCAGGCCCTCGCGAGAGGCCTCCTGCCGCACACAAACCTCGGCGCCCTCCCGCGCCGAGACCTTGCCCGCCTGCGCGAGGTGACGGCCTCCCAGGGGTTGATGCTCGAGTCGCTGCGCCCCGACCTCCTCGCCCACGCCGCCTCGCCAACCAAGGATCCGCAGCTGCGCCTGCAGACGATCCGCGACGCCGGCGAGCTCAAGATCCCCTTCACCAGCGGCATCCTGATCGGCATCGGCGAGGACCCCGAGGACCGCATCGCGGCGCTGCAAGCGCTCGCCGAGCTGCACGACCGCTACGGCCATCTGCAGGAGGTGATCCTGCAGAACTTCGTCCCCCACCGCCGCTACTACGGCGAGGAGCCGGCCGACGTCGCGACCGCCGCCGCCGCGGACTACTGGCGCACCGGCGTCGGCCATCACCCCGAGCTCCCGCTCCCCGCCTGGGCCTGCGAGGTGAGCATCGCCGAGGTCGCGACCCTCGTCGAGGCGACCCGCGAGCTGCTCCCGGGCGTCGGCGTCCAGATCCCCCCGAACCTCTCGGACTGGTGGCCGGAGCTCGTCCGCGCCGGCGCCAGCGACCTCGGCGGCCTCTCGGCCAACGGCGACCACATCTCCCCCGAGCACCCCTTCCCCTCGCCCCATCAGGTCCGCCGCACGCTCCAGGCCGAGGGCATCGCGCTGGCAGAGCGCCTCTGCGTCTACAGCCCCTACATCGACGCCGACTGGATCGCTCCCGGCGTGCTCGACGTGATCAAGTCCCGCTACTGGTCCTTCATCCCCCGCCGCGGCTCGGGCCGGCGCTCGGAGCGGCTGATCCGCCGGGATCTGGTTTCTGGTGCGGTCAGCAAGGGTCGCGACGGCGTCGTGCTAAGTGAGGATGAGCTCACAGCGCTCTTTGCCGAGACGCGCCCGGAGGCGATCGAAGACATCCGCGAGGCCGCCGATGAGCTCCGCGAGGAGCTGGTCGGCCCGACCGTGACCTTTGTCGTCTGCCGCAACATCAACGTCTCGAACATCTGCATCGTCGGCTGCGCCTTCTGCGGCTTCGGCCAGGGCAAACGCTCGCCCGACGCCTACGAGCACGACCGCGCGACGCTGGAGGAGAAGGTCCGCGAGGCCGTCGAGTTCGGCGCCACCGAGATCTGCATGCAGTCCGGCATCCATCCCGACTGGACGCTCGAGGACTACGAGCACTGGCTGCGCGTGGTCAAGGAGGCCGCACCGCAGCTCCACCTCCACGCCTACTCGCCGATGGAGATCGCGCACATGTGTGACATCTCCGGGCTCCCGCCCGACGAGGTCTTCGCGCGCCTTCGCGCAGCGGGTCTCGACTCGACCCCCGGGACCGCCGCCGAGGTCCTCCACGACGGCGTCCGCGAGCGCATCTCGCCAAACAAGCTGCCGGTCGCGCGCTGGGTCGAGATCATCGAGGCCTCCCACCGCGCCGGTCTGCGCTCGACCGCGACCGTGATGTTCGGCCACATCGAAGAGCCCTGGGAGCTCGCCGAGCACATGCGTGTCGTGCGCGAGCTGCAGCAGCGCACCGGCGGCATCACCGAGTTCGTGCCGCTCTCCTTCATCCCTTTTCAGACGCTGCTCGGACGCACGCACGGGATCGAGGAGCTCGCGACCGAGGAGAAGCTCAAGCACACCGCGGTCTTCCGCCTCGCGCTCGGTGCGAGCATCCCCAACCTTCAGAGCTCGTGGGTCAAGATGGGCCTCGACGCGGCGAGCGAGTCGCTGCGCTGGGGCGTCAACGATCTCGGCGGGACGCTGATGGAGGAGTCGATCAGCCGCATGGCGGGCTCCTACCACGGTGTCAGCCTCAATCCCGAGGATCTGGTCGGCGCCGCCCACCGCGCCGGCCGGCCGGCGGCGGAGCGCACCACGCTCTATGAGATCCGCCGCCGCTATGAGCGCGAGGCGGTCGCGACATGATCGGCGCTCCCTGCCGCGCTAGGATCGGACGGCTCTGAGCACGGTTCAACACCGCAGCGCCAAGCGCGCCGTCGTGCCATCGCCGGCTGGCGGAGCGGCAGCAGCGGCGGCTCCGCTCCACCTCGAGCAGAGCGACCGCGTCGCGCTGCTGCGCTTCATGCTGCTGCACCGGGCGGTCGAGGACCGCGGCGCGAGCCTCTACAAGCAGGGCAAGGTGCCCGGCTCGTTCTACGACGGCCGCGGCCAGGAGGCGACCTGCGTCGGCGCCACCTTCGCGCTCGCCGCCGCCGACCCGGTCTGCCCGCTGATCCGCGACCTCGGTGCCCACCTCGTCAAGGGCACCCCGCCGCGCGACGTCCTCGCGCACTACCTCGGGCGCGCCGACGGCGTCAGCCACGGCCGCGAGGGCAACGTGCATTTCGGCGACGCCGCGCACGGCGTCGTCGGGATGGTCTCGATGCTCCCCGACATGATGGTGGTCGCCGTCGGCATGGCGCTCGCCTTCAAGCTCCGCGGCGAGCAGCGCTGCGCCACCTCGTTCTTCGGCGACGGCGCAACATCGGTCGGCGACTGGCACGAGGCGATGAACTTCGCCGCCGTCATGCAGGTCCCGGCGATCTTCATCCTCGAGCACAACAACTACGCCTACTCGACGCCGAGCGCGCGCCAGTTCCTCGTCGATCCCGTCGAGCGCGCCGCGGCCTACGGGATCCCCGGCGTGAGCGTCGACGGCAACGACGTCGAGGCGGTCTTCGAGGTCGTCCGCGAGGCGCGCGAGCGAGCGCTCTCCGGCGCCGGCCCGACGCTCGTCTCGGCGCAGACGATGCGCATGCACGGGCACGGCCTCCACGACGACGCGCGCTACGTCCCCCCCGAGCAGCTGGCGGAGTGGACGCTCCGCGATCCGATCGAGCTCCAGAGCAAGCGCCTCGCCGCGCTCGGCGTCGACGTCGACGCGCTCGCGGCGGACGTCAAGGCCGAGGTCGACAAGGCCACCGAGGAGGCGCTGGCGATGGCACTTCCCGACCCCGCCAGCGCTACGACGGGCGTCTTCTGCCTCGGCGAGCCGATCCCGGTCGGATCCGGCGACGCTCCATGGAGCGGCTTTCGCTGATGCCCCAGCTGACCTATCTCGAAGCGATCTCGGACGCCCTGCGCGTCGCGATGCGCGAGGACGAGCGCGTGATCCTGCTCGGCGAGGACATCGGCGAGCACGGCGGCGCATTCAAGGTCACCGACGGGCTGCTCGCGGAGTTCGGTGCCGAGCGCGTGATCGACACGCCGATCTGCGAGGAGGCGATCGTCGGCAGCGCGGTCGGCGCCGCCATCGTCGGCATGCGCCCCGTCTGCGAGATGCAGTTCGCCGATTTCGTCGCCTGCGCCTTTGACCAGATCGCCAACGTCGCCGGCAAGCTCCACTACCGCCTCGGACTCGCCGCACCGATCGTCGTGCGCCTCCCGAGCGGCGGCGGTTTCTCCGGCGGGCCCTACCACTCGCAGAATCCCGAGGCCTGGTTCCTGCACTCACCGGGCCTCAAGGTCCTCGCGCCGTCGAGCGCGGAAGACGCCAAGGGGTTGCTGCTCGCGGCGATCGCCGACCCCAACCCGGTCCTCTTCCTCGAGCACAAGAACCTCTACCGCCGCGTGCGCGGCGAGGTGCCCGACGGGAGCTATGCCACGCCGTTCGCGGCGCGGACCGTGCGCGAAGGCGACGAGCTCGTCGTGATCGCCTACGGCGCCATGGTCCACACGGCGCTCGAGGCGATCGAGCAGCTCCCCGACGCGAGCATCCGCCTCCTCGACCTGCGTTCGCTCGCCCCGCTCGACGAGGATGCGATTCTCGCCGCCGTGCGCGATTGCTCAAAGGTCGTGATCGTCGATGAGGCCAACTACACCTGCGCGCTCGGCGCCCAGGTCTCCTCGCTGATCGCCGAGCGCGCCTTCGAATACCTCGAGGCGCCGATCGTCCGCGTCGCGACCCCCGACGTACCGATCCCCTTCGCTCCGGTCCTCGAACGCGCGGTCCTGCCCAGTGTCGAGCGGATCCGCGGTGCCTGCGATGAGCTCCTCGCCTACTGAAACCCGCGTCGAGGTCGTGATGCCCCAGCTGGGCATCTCGGTCACCGAGGGCACGATCGTGCAGTGGCGCAAGAGCCCGGGCGAAGCCGTCGCCTACGAGGAGCCGATCTGCGACATCGACACCGACAAGATCGAGTCGGAACTCCCCTCACCGGTCGCCGGCACCCTGATCGAGATCCTCGCGGAGGCCGGCGAGACGGTCGCGACGGGCAGCGCGATCGCCGTGATCGCATCCGACGGATCACATGAGGTTGCGCCCACGGCGCTCGACACGGTCGAGCCCGAGGCGACGGACGCCGTGGCCGAGCGCCGCGATCACCTCCACTCGCCCGTCGTCCAGCGCCTCGCCGCCGAACACGGCATCGACCTCGCGACGGTCAAGGGCAGCGGAACCGGCGGCCGCGTGCGCAAACAGGACGTGCTCGCAGTGATCGCCGACCGCGCGAGCGGCGGCCTCCAGCCCTACGCGCCGCCGCCGCCGGTCCCACTCACGCGCATGCGACGCTCGATCGGCGACCACATGAAGCGCTCGCTCGAAACCGCCGCGACCGTCACGTCGTGGATCGAGGTCGATTTCACCGCGATCGAGGCGGCCCGCGCGCAGTTCGGTACGACGGCGCTGCCGATCGTCGCGAGCGCGACGATCGCGACGCTAAGCGAGTTTCGCGACCTCAACGCCTGGCTCGACGGCGGCGACATCGTGCGTCACGAGACCGTCAACCTCGGCATCGCGGTCGCGCTCGGGCCCGAGGGTCTGCTCGTCCCCGTGATCCGCCACGCCGAGCGCCTGGACATCAGCGAGCTCTCCGAGCGGATACGCGATCTCGCGGCGCGCGCCCGCTCCGGCGAGCTCAAGCCGGAGGAGCTCCGCGACGGCACGTTCACGATCACCAACCCCGGGCAGTACGGCACGATCATGGCGACGCCCGTGATCAATCAGCCGCAGGTCGCGATCCTCGACACCGAGGCGATCGTCAAGCGCGCGGTTGTGATCCGCGAGGCTTCCGGCGAGGAGCAGATCGCGATCCGCCCAATCTGCATCCTCGGCCTCTCCTGGGATCACCGAGCGCTCGATGGCGTCTTGGCGGCGCAGTTCCTCGGCGCCCTTCGCGGACGCCTCGAGAACTGGTCCTAGCCACCGGCTCGCCAACCGCCATCGCGGTCAGGAAGCGAGCGTCACCGACCCGTCCGCATGGAGGGTCCAGAACGGGTTGTGGGCCACCTCCCAGGGGTGGCCGTCGGGGTCGACGAACATTCCCGAATAGCCGCCCCAGAAGGCCTGCGCAGCCGGGCGCGTGATGACCGCTCCAGCGGCTTGCGCTTGCGCCAGCAGCGTGTCCACTGTGGCTGGCGAGTCCGCGCAGTAGCCCAGCGCGACGCCGCCCCAACCGCCGTTGTCGGCGACGCCACTGTCCTCTGCGAGCTTGCCGCGATCCCAGAGCGCGAAGACGAGACCCCCGGCTTGGAAGAAGACGATGTCGCCGTCAGGCTCGGCCGACGCGCTCCAGCCGAGCTGCTCATAGAAGGCCCGCGCGCGACCGAGATCGCCGACGCCGAGCGTGATCAGGCTCACCCGCTGTTCCATGCCTGCGCGGAGTCTCGCGCGGCGCCGCGAGCGCCGCTACTCCTCCAGCTCACCCGCGTAGAGCGCGAATACGGCACCCTGCGGGTCACTGACAATCCCGATCTTCGCGATTGCGATCTCGATCGGCCCGGCGAGCGTCCTGCCGCCCAGCTCGACCACCGACGCCAGCGCGGCGTCGATATCCTCGACCGCGAAATAGGGCAGCCAGTGCGGGGGCGCGGGAGACTGCAGCGCACTGATCCCGCCGTTGCCGCGCCCGCCGTTCATGATCACCAGGTAGGGCTCCGGGCTGTTTTCGTAGGGGGTGAAGGTCCAGCCGAAGAGCTCGCCGTAGAACGCGGCCGCGCCGTCAACATCGGACGTGTTGAGGTCGTTCCAGGCCAGCGCGCCGGGGGCGTTTACCAGCTGCGCCCCGTTATGCTCGCGCGGCTGCCAGATCTCGAAGAAGGCGCCCTGGGGGTCCTGCAGCACCGCCATGCGCCCCGCCTCAAAGACGTCGAACGCCGGCGCATGCGCGCTCCCGCCGAGCTCCTTGACGCGCTCGACCGTGGCGTCCGCATCAACGACCGAAACGTATGAGTTCCAGGCCGGCGGCGCACCGGCGTCACGCTGAGCCTCTGGCTGAGGGCCGATCCCGGCGACCTGCTTGGAGCCGACCTTCATCATCGAATACACGAGGCCGTGGCCGATCGGCATATCGTCTGCCTGCCAGCCGAACAGGGCGCCATAGAACGCCTTCGCGGCCGGCTGGTCGGTGGTTGCCAGGTCAGCCCAGGAAAACGTTCCGGGCGTGTACTCGCTGCGCTCTCCCATCAGGGAAACATAGCGTCTCCTGCCCGGAGTCCCGATGCGGCGGCGATCGCCGATCACACCCCGAACGCCGAACGCCGAACGCCGAACGCCGAACGCCGAACGCCGACCGCCAGAGCGCTGTCGCGCCTCGCTCAGCCCACCAGTCGCACGATCGCGACGATCCCGACGACGACGATCAGGGCACGCAAGGCGGGAGCCGGCAGTCGCCGCCCGTAGCGCGCGCCCAGTACGCCTCCGGTGATCGATCCGCTCGCGAGCAGTGCCGCCGCGGTCCACGAGACGTGGGGGGCGGCGAAGGCGAAGACGACGCCGGCGGTGAGGTTCGCGACGCCGGCAAGGACGTTCTTCGCGGCGTTGATCCGCTGCAGCGGTTCGTCGAGGCCGAGGCCGAGAATCGCCAGCAGCATGATGCCCTGGGCGGCGCCGAAGTACCCCCCGTAAACACCGGTGAGGAAGGTGGCCACAACAAGCAGCGGGCCGCCTTCGCTACGCGCGTTATCGGCCAGCGCGGCGCGTGCCGCGAGGATCCGCCCGAGGCGTGGCTGCGCGAGGATCAGGATCAGCGCGAGCACGATGAAGCCGGGAACGATCGTCCTGAAGGCGGAGGCCGGCAGCTCCAGCAGCGCCACCGCGCCGATCACGGCACCGATCAGCGACGCGCAGGCGAGGCCGGCGACGCGCCGGCCCTGGCCTTCGAGCTCGTGGCGATAGCCGTACGCGCCGGTGAACGAACCCGGCGCGAGCCCCAGCGTGTTCGAGACGTTCGCGGTCACCGGGGCGAAGCCGAACGACAGCAGCACCGGGAAGGTGATCAGCGTTCCCGACCCGACGACGGTGTTGACCGTGCCCGCGGCCAATCCGGCGACGATGATCGCTAGAACCTCGAAGACGCTCACGCGCGCCGATCTTCGCGACGTCGTTGCACCCCTCGGCAGCCTATTGGCGCGGCAGGCGAGGGGGGTGGGCCTTCAAGTTCGCGATAATCGAAGGGCAAACCGTTTGATCGCCCCGCCGCAGGAGGCCTCCGTGTCGACCGATAGCTTTGCCGCCCGTTCCGAGCTCAAAGTTGGGAAACGCCGCTTTGAGATCTTCCGCCTCGACGCGCTCCAGCAGCGCTTTGACGTCGCGCGGCTGCCGTTCTCGTTGAAGATCCTGCTCGAGAACCTGCTGCGCACCGAGGGCAACGGCGCCGTCACCGCGGCCGACATCGAGGCGCTGGCCAGCTGGGAGGCCAGGGCCGAGCCGAGCAACGAGATCGCGTTCTCGCCGGCGCGCGTGCTGATGCAGGACTTCACCGGGGTGCCCGGGATCGTCGACCTCGCGGCGATGCGCGACGCGATCGCCGACCTCGGGGGCGATCCGCAGAAGATCAATCCGCTCGTGCCCGCCGAGCTGGTCATCGACCACTCGGTTCAGGTCGACGTCTTCGGCAGCCGTGACGCCTTCGCCCGCAACGCCGAGCGCGAGTTTGAGCGCAACGTCGAGCGCTACGCCTTCCTGCGTTGGGGCCAGGACGCGTTCGACAACTTCGCCGTCGTGCCGCCCGACACCGGGATCTGCCATCAGGTCAACCTCGAATATCTCGCGCGCGTCGTCTTCGTCCGCGACGCGCCGGCCGGGCAGGCACCGCAGGCCTATCCGGACACGCTCGTCGGCACCGACTCACACACGCCGATGGTCAACGGCCTCGGGGTTCTCGGCTGGGGCGTCGGCGGCATCGAGGCTGAAGCGGCGATGCTCGGCCAGCCGCTGTCGATGCTCGTGCCGCAGGTCATCGGGTTCAAGCTCCACGGCGCGATGCGCGAAGGGACAACGGCCACCGACCTCGTCCTTGCGATCGCCGAACTGCTCCGCGCCAAGGGCGTGGTCGGGCGCTTCGTCGAGTTCTTCGGCGCCGGTCTCGCGAATCTGCCGCTCGCCGACCGCGCAACGATCGGCAACATGTCGCCCGAGTTCGGCTCGACCGTGTCGATCTTCCCGATCGACGCCGAGACGCTGCGCTACCTCGAGTTCACGGGGCGGGCGCCCGAGCAGATCGAGCTCGTCGAGGCCTACGCCCGCGAGCAGGGCCTTTGGCACGACGAGCACTCCGAGCAGCCGGTGTTCACCGACATCGTCGAGCTCGACCTCGGTGAGATCGTCCCGGCGATCGCGGGACCGCGCCGGCCGCAGGACCGGGTCCTGCTCAGCGAGGCACGTGAACGCTTCCACGAGGCGCTCGCGACTTACAGCTCGACACCACAGGCAAATGGAGCTGGCGGCACGGCCGTAGCCGAACGCCTCGAGCACGGCCACGTGGTGATCGCCGCGATCACGAGCTGCACCAACACCTCAAACCCCGCGGTCATGATCGGCGCCGGATTGCTGGCTCGCAACGCGGTCGCGCGCGGCATGCAGGTGAAGCCCTGGGTCAAGACATCGCTCGCCCCGGGCTCGATGGTCGTCACCGACTACCTCGACCGCGCGGGCCTCACAGAGCCGCTCGAAGCGCTCGGTTACAACCTCGTCGGCTACGGCTGCACGACCTGCATCGGCAACTCCGGGCCGCTCGATCCCGAGCTCTCGCGCGAGATCGCCGAGCGCGACCTGAGCGTCGCCGCGGTGCTCTCCGGTAACCGCAACTTCGAGGGGCGGATCAACCCCGACACGAAGATGAACTACCTCGCCTCGCCGCCGCTTGTCGTCGCCTACGCACTCGCGGGCACGATGGACATCGACATGCTGAACGATCCGCTGGGCGAGGATCGCGACGGCGAGCCGGTCTATCTGCGCGACATCTGGCCGAGCTCGGCGGAGATCGCACAGACTGTCGAGCAGGCGATGCGCTCAGACATGTTCCGCGACCGCTACGCGCAGGTCTTCGATGGTGACGAGCACTGGAAGACGCTCGATGTGCCGATCGGTGACCGCTTCGCCTGGGACGAGGATTCGACCTACGTGCGCCGGCCGTCGTTCTTCGAGAACCTCGCGGTCGAGCCTGAACCGCCGACAGACATCGTCGGTGCACGCGCGCTGGCCGTGCTCGGCGACTCCGTGACGACGGACCACATCTCGCCCGCCGGAGCGATCAAGCGCGACAGTCCCGCGGGACGCTATCTCGAGCAGCATGGCGTGACGCCGGCCGAGTTCAACTCCTACGGTGCGCGCCGCGGCAACCACGAGGTGCTGGTGCGCGGGACGTTCGCCAACATCCGCCTGCGCAACCTGCTGGGCGCCCCCGGCCGCGAGCCGCTGAAGGAAGGCGGCTTCACGCGTCACCTTCCTGATGGCGAGGAGCTCGCGATCTACGACGCGGCGATGCGCTACGCCGACGAGGGCGTTCCGCTGGTTGTGCTCGGCGGCAAGGAGTACGGCTCCGGCTCCTCACGGGACTGGGCGGCCAAGGGCTCGCTGCTGCTCGGCGTGCGCGCGGTGATCGCCGAAAGCTTCGAGCGCATCCACCGCTCGAATCTCGTCGGCATGGGTGTCCTGCCGCTGCAGTTCAGCGACGGCGAGGGCGTTGCCTCGCTCGGGCTGACCGGTGAGGAGATCTTTGCGATCGAGGGCATCGCCGCGCCACTTGTGACGGGCAAGTTGCCCACCGACGCGACGGTCACGGCGGACGGCAAGAGCTTCAAGGTCCGCGTGCGGATCGACACGCCGATGGAGGTCGCCTACTTCTGCCACGGCGGGATCCTGCCCTACGTGCTGCGTCAGCTGCTCGCCGCCTAGCGGCCTGAGGCGAGGCTAGACGGCGTCGAGCGCTTCGATGTCGAGCGCCGCCTCGAAATTGACGCGGGCTTCGTCGGTGCGGTCCTCGGCACCCTCGGACACGGCCTCGCGCACCACCTCGAGCGGTTCGACGAAGCGGGATTGGCCGTAGCGGCTCCAGTAGCGGCTCGTGGCGAGTAGCAGCTCGGCGTCGAGATAGCGGCGCTGGCGGACCTGCGAGGTGTAGGAACGAAGGACTGCGAGCTTGCGGTCCATGAACTCGTCGACCGGTACGAAACGGTTGGGGTGGAAGTCGACGGTGCTCGAGGAGCTCTGGTAGCAGAAGAGCCGGGGAACGCTGCGCGCAGCCGCCAGTGTCGCCTGGTGGGTGTTGCGGTGGTCCTGGTTGAAGTCGTGCTCGCTGTGGGTGTAGACGGTGTCGGGGTTGACCTCGTCGATCACGCGTGTGATCTCGTTGATCGTCGCGCTGCCCATGGCCACGCTGGCTTCGGCGACATTGGCGTGGAACAGGCGCACCGACATCAGCTCGGCGGCGCGGCTCGCCTCGCGGGCGCGCTCGGCGGGCATGCCACTGACATCGCCGCCGGTGAGCACGAGCACCGCGACCTCGTGGCCTTGTGCCACGTGATTTAGCAGGATGCCGCCGCAGCCCACTTCGATGTCGTCGGGGTGCGCACCAATCGCCAGCACCGAGGCGCTGCTCGACGCCTTGCGGCGCGCGCTCAGCGCGGCGAGCTCGTCGATCTTGGCAATCAGCGTCGCTCGATCGACCGGTTTGGTGAGGAAATCGTCGGCGCCGACACGGATCGCCTCGACCGCGTTGTCGAAGCTGCGGTGACCGGTGAGGATCAGCGTCGCCACGTGCGGCTGCGCGGCCTTGATCTTCATCACCAGCTCGAGTCCGCTCATCCCCGGCAGCTCGATGTCGGTGATGATCAGGTCCCAGTCCTTCTCGCCGGCTGCCGCAAGCGCCGACTCTGCTGTCGGCGTCCAGCGTACGAGGGCGCGCTCACGCATGACCTCGGCCGTCACCGCGGCAAAGATGGCGTCGTCCTCGACGAGCAGGATGCGTAGACGTTGAGGCGTGGTCACGTGCCTGCCCCGCCCCGGCGAATTTCCGGCCAGGCCTTTCGGTGACGCCCGCCGCCCGTTCTATCCTGGTTGTGATGCCTCGCGCAAGGCCTGACTCCAGCTCCCCTGCCAGCAAGAAGCCGGCCGCGAAGGCGCCTGCAGCTAGCTCCCCGGCGGTCCTCTCGGCCGAGTTTGCCGAAATGCTGCTCGGGGCCATGCACGAGGGCGTGCTCGTCTACGACAAGGATGGTCATCCCGTCTACTGCAATCAGCAGGCGGTCGAGATTACGGGCTTCACCTTGGAGCAGCACACCTCGATGCCGTTCGAGGAGATCGTCAACAGCCTGATCGCTGAGGACGGCTCGCCCCAGGACGTCGCCGGACTGCCCTCGCGCGTCGTTTTGCGCACAGGCAAGGGGCACGCGATGACTTGCGGCAGGGTTTTCGCGGATGGCACGGTGGGCTGGCTCGATGTCAATGCCGAGCCGATTTTCAGCGCCGGTGCCGATGAGCTGTTCGGCTGCTGTGTCGTGATGCGCGACGCAACCAGGCGCAAGGCCGCAGAGGGTGCGCTCAAGGCGAGTGAAGAGATGAAGAGCGCCGTGATGGCGGCGAGTGTGGACGCCATCCTGACTGTCGACGCCGACGGTACGATCGTCGATCTTAACCGCTCGGCCGAGCGCCTTTACCGGACTACCCGGGCCGCGATCGGCGAGAAGCTCGAGACCTTCGTCCCCTGGCGCGATCGTGAGGTCTGGGCGCAGATTCTCGAACGGCTGCAGGCCAATCCGAAGCGTTTCCGTGGACGTCGTCTGGCAGGCGTCGGTCAGCGGAGCGACGGCAGCGAGTTCCCGCTCGAGGCGACGATCGACTCGCTCGACGCCAGCGGGCATCAGCTGTTCGTCACGTTCGTGCGCGACGTCACCGAGCGCCGAGCGGCCGAGCACCGGCTCGCTGACGCGCGAGATGCGGCACTGCGAGCGTCGGTTGTCAAGTCCGAGTTTCTTGCCACGATGAGCCACGAGATACGTACTCCTATGAATGGAGTCATCGGCAGTCTGGATCTCATCCTTGATTCGGATCTGTCGGACGGGTCACGCGAATTGGCAACAATCGCGCGCACTTCTGCAGGCCAGCTGCTGGGAATCATCGACGATATCCTCGACCTCTCGAAACTCGAGGCCAACAAGGTCCAGAGCCAGGCCAGCGAGTTCAATCTGGCCGCGATCGTCGAGGGGATAACCGACCTCGTTGCGCTGCCGGCGCAACAGAAGGGCCTTTCGCTGTCGTGCTTTGTTGATCCTCGCGTGCCGGAGTCTGTCGTCGGCGATGCGCGGCTGCTGCGCCAGGTGCTCGTCAACCTCGTTGGCAACGCGGTCAAATTCACCAACTCAGGCGAGGTGGCGATTCGCGCCGAGCTGCAGCCGACGACGGGCGAGGATCATCTCGCCGTGCAGTTCGCCGTCAGCGACACCGGCGTCGGAATTCCGGCCGAGTCGGTCGAGAAGCTGTTCGAGCCGTTCACCCAGCTCGACGGCACCTTCTCGCGAGTGCACGGTGGGACCGGACTCGGACTCGCCATCTCCTTTCGACTCGTGCAACTGATGGGTGGCGAACTGGTGGTCGATTCGGGCGTAGGCCGCGGCTCGACTTTCTCCTTCAGCCTGCCGTTCGCACTCGGGGATCAACCGGCTGAGGCGGCACGCGTGCCCAACGTCGAAGGCCGGACTTTGCGCGTGCTGGTGGCGGAGAGCTCGGCGAGCGCCGCTGAAACGATCGAGCGCTACGTCCGCGCGTGGGGGATGGTGAGCACACGGGCCACGACAGCCGCTGCAGCGATCGAATCCCTCGCCGCCGCGCCCGAGGACGAGCGCTTCGATGTCGCGATCATCGCGATCGACGCCGGCGAGGCGAGCGTTCCCGGGTTGGCCGGCGAACTCCGCGAGCTCGCCGGCGAGGACGGCCTGTTTGTCATTGCGCTGATCGACGCCGGCGAGGCGACGGGCGAGGTGGCCGCTGCGGCGAGCTACGCGGCGGAGCAGGTCTTCGATGCTGTCGTCGCCAAGCCGGTCAAGCAGGCGGCGCTCTATGAGGCGCTCGCTAGCGTGGGCGCTCCCACCGCTGGGCCGCTACCCGCGGCGCAGGCGTCCGAGGCCCCCCCCGGGGATCTCGGCGGCTTGCGGGTGCTGATCGCCGAGGACAACCCCGTCAATCAGCAGGTGCTGATGCGCCAGGCGTCGCGGCTCGGCCTTCGCGCCACCGCCGTCGAGAACGGGGAGGAGGCGGTCGACGCGCTCGCGCACGACGAATACGACGCCGTGCTGATGGACTGTCAGATGCCGGTCATGGACGGCTTTGAGGCAACCCGCGCGATCCGCGAGCGGGAGCAAGGCGGCGGCTCGAGGATCCCGATCGTCGCCGTCACCGCAAACGCGCTGCGTGAGGACTACGAACGCTGCCAGGAATCCGGTATGGACGAGTTTGTCGCCAAACCGGTGACGCTGGCGGCGCTCGCGAACGCGATCCGGCGTGCGCTCGTCGCCACCCGCGCGCCGTCGCAAGGCCCGGCGGACGGCACGCGCTCCGAGCAGGCGACGGCGCCGACGTTCGGCGCCGCGCTCGACGACTCGGGTATCGATCGCGGTGCCCTCGCGGCGCTGCAGGAGGACGTCGGCGGGGCGGCCGCGCTCGGTCGCATCGTCCGCCTGTTCCTCGAGCAACTCGACCCGGAGGTCGAGGAGGTCAGGCAGGCTGCAGCGGCTCGCGATCACCAAGCCCTCGCAAGAATCGCCCACCGGATGAAGTCAAGCTGCGCGACGCTCGGCGCAGGGACGCTCGCCGACGTGCTTGCCCAGCTCGAGGCCGCCGCTGGCGACGCCGACGCAGGGGCCTGCGATCAGCTCGCAGCGAGGTTCACAAAGGCCAGCGAACGAGTGCGCGCGGGGTTCGAGGGCGTGATCGAGCGCCTCGAAGCAGCTAGTTGACAGCCGCCCCGAGGGCGGCCGTCAACAGCCCGTACTGCTGTCGCACTCGGTCACCCGGTTCACTTCCCAACCCGCGCTCACAGGGTCGAGGAAGTAGGGCGGCGACAGTGCTTGGAAGCGCGTGTCGTAGTAGTAGCCCTTGGTGTAGCCCGAAACCACCGTGCCCCCGCTCTCGGTTCCCACAGGGCCGCGGAAGTTCTGCGCGATGACGCCGTAGACGTAGAGGTCGCCGAGCGTCGTGCCGCAGTCGAAGTTGTCGACGATAAACGAGTGGTTCACCGCGAGGATCGCGGCGTAGACGTAGAGGTTGGTGAGCGAGCCCGTGGCGTTGGTGTTGGGGTTCGGGCATGAAGCGAACGAGGCTGACGGGCGCGTCCCGGACAGTGGGTGGTAGACCCGCACAAAGTCATTGGCGATCAAGCCGAGCAGCGCTGTTCCGCTAGGGGTCGGCGGCGTGCCGCCGCTGCTGCTGTTGACGGTAACTCCGGTTGGCGTGATGTTGCCGTTGATGATGATGTCGTTGTCGGTGCCGATCGTCAGCGAGTTGGAGTACGTCCCCGAGACGGTCGCATTGCCGCAGCCGGTGTTATCTGCGTTGCTATAGGAAGCGCTTGAGTTCACGATGTAGGGCGTGTACGTGTTGGTGGGGGTGCAACCGCCACTCGCGTTGGTGACGTAGATGACGCCGTTTGATGGCGAGAGCCCTGTCGTCGCCGCGCCGCCGTTGTAGCTGGCGTTCGTGACCGTGAACGTGCTCCCGGTGAGCACGATCGTCGTCGGGCCGGTGAACACGCAGCCGGCTTTTGTGTAACAGCCATTGGTCTGTGTGGCGACGTTGCCATCGGCGACCTGGAGCAACTGCAGGTCGTTCGGCGGTAGCTGGAGTGTCGGCGCGGCGGTGTTGAGCGTCCCAGCGATGTCGCAGCCCGTGCACGTCGTCGTCGGCGTACCGTTGTTCGAATAGAACCCGGGTGTCTCGACAGCGTCAGAGGTGGTGCTTCCGAACTGCGGTGAGCCGCTGATCGAGACGTCATCGTTGCTGTGCATGGGGCCGTTGATCACATCACCGGTGATGAAGTTGATCGCGCCACCGCAGTTGCCGTTGCGGTTCTGGCCGGTCGCTGGAGCCGGAGAGGTCCAGTAGTAGACGGAGCATCCCGTCACGCTGTCGCCCGTGGCCGCCGGATCGAGGATCTCGAAGTTGGTGAAGTACACGTATTGCAGGAAGTTCGCCGCATTGAACTGCGCGACAAGCGTCCGCGTGATCGGGGCCCGCGCCGTTCCGGTTGTGGGCTGCGAGGTTCCGGTGAACTTCACACGGAAGGTGCCATTCGCGGGGGTGTTGCTCTTCTCGATCATCGTGCTGATCGGGTTGGCCCCGCTGCAGCCGGTTTGACCGGTCGCCGGGAGGTTCTCGTAGGTGTATGTCTCGATCGAGCCGTCGTTCGTCGAGCCCGGCACGGTCACCGCGGTCCCGGTCGTCCCGGTCGCGCCCGCCGCGCCCGACACGGGACAGCTCTCCCAGAAGTTCGGGTTGCTGTTGAGCGCCGAGTCGTAGACCGACAGCCCCGCATCCGCAGCGAGCAGCGCGCGCTTCTGATCGAGGTCGGCTCGGGTCGGACCGGTGTTGTAGAAGACGGCGTCGACCGCGCCGAACAGCAGCAGCGTGGCGACCGACAGCACGACGATCGCAACGATCAGGGAAAAGCCCCGTTCGTCGCGCGACGAGAGTCCTCGCTTGAGCGTGTTCACGAACATGGTTTCGGGGTCGTAGCTCCAGTGGTTCCGGTGGTCCCATTGGCGGCAGCCGTGAGCCGCAGTACGACGCTGTCCGACAGGTCAGCGGACCCTCCGAGCTGGTTGTTTCCGTCGCCCGGCTGGGACTGGAAATTGATGCCGACCTCGACCGTGCCCGACGCCCCACTCGCACCGAGCGGGCTCGTCGAGTACGGGCTGGGCGAGATCTGCTGCGTGAGCGTGCCAGCGGCGACGTTGTAGCCGTAATAGGTGAAGATCGGCGTCGTCGAGGCCTGCGTCGGAGTCGTTCCCGGCGCAGCGGCGTGCCCGATCAGCGTGAAGGAGGTGGCCGGCGTGGCGGCGTAGGAGTAGGTGGTGGCGCCACTTGCGCCGGTTGAAGCCTGTGCGGGATAGGTCGCCATGACGAGTGGTCCTCCGGGCGAGCTCAGGTAGACGCTGATCTCGCTCGGGTTGATATTCGGCGAGTCGCTGAGGGAACTGAAGAACGTGAGTGTGTCCCCCGAGCTGGGTGCTACCGCGGTGCTCCCCGTCGCCGAGGACGCCCCGGTTGCGCCGACGATCGGCGAAATGCCGTAACCCACCACGCAGCTCGAGTTGAGCGCTTGGACGATCTTCTCCATCGCCACGCTGCCCTGCTGGTTCGAGTCGATACGCTCGCTGTCGCCGTTGGCGAAGCTGAGCGAGGAGACGACGATCGCAAGCGCCGCCGCGCAGACGACCAGCCCGGCCGCGGTAGCCATCACCAACTCGATCAGCGTGTAGCCCCGCTCGTCGGACAGTCGCTCGCGCCAGCTCATGTCGGACACGTCCCGGTATTGCTGAATACGGCACTGGCACCCGTGGCGCCGCTCGTCACCGGGAGCGTGAGGGACGTGACCGTGGTGCCATCGAGGTTCGTGTTCGAGATCTGTGTCGCCCCCGAGGGCACGGCGCCCGTGTTCGTGTTGGTGGCGGTGTTTGCGAAGCAAACCTGGACCGAGTTGCCGTAGGGAGCCTGGACCGGGTAGACGGTCGACGAGCTGACGGTGACCGGCGTGGGCGCTGTGGGTAGCGTGCGGAACGCCGGGGTCGGGCAGGAGTCGTAGGTCGAGACGGTGTAGGGCAGCGGCGAGCCAGTCACCGCTGTCGTCGTCGATCCGCCGCCGCTGTTGCCGACGATGAACGCGTCAATCGAGATCGCGCTCCCCGAGTTGGCGGTGATCTTGAGCGTGTTCGTCCCGTAGGTCAGCGCCGGAGAGGTGTAGAGCGTCTGCTGGCGATTCGTCGAGCCGGCGGTGTCGGGGTAGTTGGTGCTCGTGCCGCTGTTGAGCGAGACGGCGGCGATCCCGTTGGCGCTCGCTTCCGTAGTGAGCACGCTGATGCTCGTGCCAATGAAGGTGACCGTCACGCTGGCGCCACTGGCGGTGCTGTCGGTCTCGTCGTTGTCGTAGTCGCCGGTCGTGGAGTAGCCCGGGACCGTGGAGTTCACCCCTGAGTACTTCCACCCCCCGGCGTAGGTGATCGTGGCCCCGCCCGAGCTGTAGCTGAGCTGGGAGTCGTTGGTGTCGCTAGCGGGGTTGCTCGAGTTGTAGTCGTCGTTGTAGGTAGTGCTGAGCGCCGGGGTATAGGAGGTGGTCGGCTTCAGCAGCATCGTCGGCACAATCACCGCGACACTCCCCGTCGCGCCGGCGGTTGTTCCGACTGTCGGATCGGTGTAGGTGGCTCCGGTTTGCCCCGTTAGCCCCGTGGTCCCGGTCGAGCCGCCGGGGTCATCGGCGCTGCACGTGCCCGCGTAGGCACTGTAGGTGGCGGGATAGAGCGAGTTTGAGGACACCGGCGAGGTGAAGGTGCCGACGGTGCCGTAGCTCTGCGTGTAGTTGGTGTTGTCGATGCTGAAGCTGTCCCAGTTGATCGGGCTCAGCGCTGCGCCATTGATCGCGGTCAGGAACGTTGCCTGGATCCAGGACTGGCCCAACTGGAACGCCTGAAGCGTCTGCGTCGCGCCGGCGACGAGAATCACCGACTGGCTTGGGTTTGTGACTCCGGTATCCGTCTCGTACCCGGTGTCGGAGGCAGTCACCGTGTAGGTGCCGCCGACGAGGCCGGCGAACACGGCGCAGCCGTTGGCGTCGGTTGTGAGCGTCTGTGTGTTGGTGATCGATCCGGGCCCCTCGATGGAGATCGTCGCCCCGGCCAGGGCGGCGCCGTTGGCGTTCGTAGCGCTGGTAATCAACCCACCACCGCTCGGCGGGCTGAGCAGGCTGTTCTCGACCACCGGCTGTCGTCCGTCATTGTTCGTGCCCCAGGTCACCGTCGACGACGTCTCGACGTAATCGGCCGTGCTCGAGCCGCCTGTCGTGCACGACAGGCCACCGCTCGAGGCCGAGACAAACTTGGCCACGGAAGTGATCGTGTAGACCTCGCTGTCGACCGTCTCCTGGTAGCTCGAGTTGCCGTACAACTGCGCGCTCGCGAGGGTCGTGCTGCCCGCCGGCTCGACCGCGGCGAGTTCGGTGACGCTCAAGCCGCGCAGCCGCTCCTCGTCCTGTTGTGCGAGCTCGTTCGCTTGGACCTGATGGCGCTGGGCGCCAGCGACGTGTGCGACCGCGCCAAACCCAACAAACGTCGCCGCCGCGATCAGCGCGACGATCATCGCCGCGACGACCACCTCGATCATCGTGTCACCGGTTTCGCGGCCAGCCCACGCCGCTACGCGGCGGAGCCATAGAAGGCGCGCGCGAACAAGCTCTAGAAAATCGGCCATCGACAACAACTCATCGGCGCAAAGTCGCGGTCCGTTGAGTTTGTACCGGCCGTTGCGCCACCCGCGCCTGGACGGATGTTCGCGTGCCCCGGCACTCACAACAGCCACCGGCGGCGACGGCGTGGCGGCCGGCGATCAGCTCAGCTCCGAAGTCTCGACGGTCGAACGCCGCGTGCACGCGGCGTTCGCGGGACTTGATCGCGAAGCGCGGTGGGGCTTATCGGCCGCGCGAAAACGTCTCAGCAGCTACCTGTCGTCGGCGTCGAAGCCGGCGTGCAGATCGCCTCGCGCGCGGGGAAGAAATCCGCGTTGGTGCCGCCCGTCGAGCTCCCGCTGGCAGCCGGTCCCTGGTAGGTGACGTTCAGCGTGTTCTCATACACGTACCCGATGACCATGGCTCCAGTCACCGTGAGGGGGTTGTCGTTTTCGTATGAGTAGGGAGCGAACACATCCGCGGTGAAGGTCGCGGTGTTCTGCGGCAGATCTGCCGGACAGTTCGTCCCCGTGCAACCGGGCTGCCCGTAGAGGAAGAGCTGGAGGTTGCTTGCCGTCCCGCCGAAGGCTGTCACCGTGACGTCGTCGCCCGTGAGGTTTCCCGAGCCCGACGGGCAGCTGGTCGACGAGTCTGAGGACGAGTCGATGTAGATCTTCACCGGGCTTCCAGTCGCTTGTATTGTCGTGGCGTTTCCAAGCGCGAGGCTGCAGAAGTAGTACGTGCCGGCCGGCAGGTAGACCGTCGCGTTGTTAGACCCGTTGCTCGTGACGGAGTTAGTGCTCGAGCTGTAGCTCAGGTTGGACGGCCAGCTAATCGCGCCGTCATTGTTTGTCGTCGCGGCGCTCGCGTAAGCGCTGGGCGACACGGATGGCACGGTGATCGCGGCGGAGTCTTGAACGAGAGTGCAAGGGCTCGAGCACTGCTGGTTGCTGTTCTGCGACTGCGTGAGCTGCCCGGCTTGGTAGAAGAGATCGCCGTTGATATCGGGGAGCGTCGCGTTGGTGAGGTTCATCGCGCCGTTGGAGCCGAGACTAAACGCGCCGGTGGGACTGCCGGCGGCGTAGAAGCCGTCAACCGCGAAGACCCCGTTGATGGGATAGAGCGAGGTCGTCGGCGTGTATCCGGCGACACGGGCCTGCACCTGCGCATTGACGCCGTTGACGCTGCCGACGGAGGTGATGCAATCCTGCTGCACCGACTGCGTCGAGTTCTGGACCCAGAGTCCCGTGCACGGGGAGCTCGAGGAGGAAAGTGTCGTGACCGCGTAGTCGTACGTGGCGCCGTTGCCCATCGAGCCGGTGGCGCCGGTGAGCGTACCGGTGGTGTCGAGCCTGAACAGCGCGACCTGGGCACCAGCGTTTGCGCTAGCGAGCGCCGCGCCGGACGCCTCCGCCCGCGTCGTCGTCGCGTTCACATGTTGGGCCGAGGAGGCGACAGCGACGATGAGGACCAGGAGCGCCGTCAAGATCGAGATGGCGACGATCATGATGAATCCCGTCTCGTCGTCTGCGGCGCGTCGGACGCCTGCGCCCAGGCGGAGCGCGCGGACGCCGGCGCCGAGCTGTCGTGGGCGCGTTAGTTTGTGCATGCGACCGTGGTCGTCCCATCGAGGCAGTTGGTCAGCGAGGTGCTCGATGTCGCTCCGTCGAGGGGGTCCGTCAAGCCGCCCACGTTGTTGCTGACAAACGTCGAGAGGTAGGTGGGATTCAGTGGCCCGCCTGATCCCGTGTTTTTCACGGCCACGGTCACCCGCTTGTAACTGGTCGTAGAAGCGCAGGTAACGCCCGACTGTGAGCAGATCGAGTCGGTGGAGTTGGTGACGAATACATAGACCGAGACGGTGATCTGACAGTTGGCGGTCGCCGTCGCGGTGCATCCGCTCGTCGAGGGCACGGGCACCACCGCTGTGCTGAGGGGCGCGACCTTGCCTGCTGTCGTGTCGATCGCGAGGGACTCCGCGCTGCTCGTGCTGGACGGGTTCCACTGGTAGGCAGTGCACGCGCCCGCGGTGCAACCCGACAGGTAGTAGGTGGGGTTCGTCGTGCTAGTGGCGCTCGTCTGGACTGGAGCACTGCTGTCTGCGAGGTCGGCATACGGGACCGCCTCGGCCGCCTGAAGCGCCTGCTGCCCAGCTTGCGCCATGACGGCCGCTCGTTCGGCCGCCCCGATCGAGTTGCTTGCGCCGGTCAGTGTCCCGAAAACGCCGAGCAGACCGACGACGAGCACCACCATGGCGAGGAGGACTTCGATCATCGTGACTCCGCGCTCCTCGCGCAGGCTTGGCGCGCGCGCGACCGCACCCCCTCGCGCGACCGATCGTGACCGAGGGCTCACGCGTTGAAGTCGAGGTTAGGCATGTACACGTTGTCAGTCAGCACTACGGTCGACGGATCGCCGCCGCTCGTACGCGACAGCGTGCCCGCGGCGGGCGTGTCGATCGTCACCGTCGCCGAGGTCGGACGTGAGGCGCCGGTGGCACACCGACTGGTGTTGACGGTTGACGTGCTCGCGTAGCAGAAGGAGAAGACTGGACTGGACGTCGTCCCATTGGTGACGTCGTCGATGACGAGCTTGCTCGAGATCAGGTTCGGGCCACTCGCGTTACATGTCGTTCCAGCCGCCGTCGTGGCGGACGCCGAGCACTCGTATTGCCAGCAGGCTTGGTCGCCGGTGATCGACGCGCTGGCGACGGAGCAGTTGACCCCAACGGCGTAATCGGAACCCGCGAGCCGTGCGAGCACGTCGACCTGATTACAGGGTTGGGCGCCCGCAGTCTCGAGGCACCCGGCATCGTCGGTGCTGGTTGGGAACTCGACCGCGTAGGCCTGGCGCAGCACCTGGTCCATCTGGTGCAAGCCCGCTTGGGCGGTCTGGATCGAGTCGGCCTTCGCGATGGCGCTCGTAGCATCCTTTTGCGTGGTGACGAACAGCGTGACGGCCGTCCCGAGTACGAGAATCGCCATCAGGCTGGCGAGAAGCATCTCGGTCAGCGTGTAGCCACCCTCGCCTGCGAGGTAACCGCCAGATCGCCGCTGACGCGTTGAGGGCCCGGCGGCAGGCCATGCATGGCGGCGCGTTCGCAGGTAGGTGTTTCGCGGATTGCGCGCATCCGGCGACTTTGATTGGCACTGCTGATTATGAACATCGATACATGACCATCGACTAAAGCCGGCCATGGAGTGAGCTTCCCCCGCGGCGCTAGCCGTGCGCCCCCCGGGACAAACGTGCATTGGCGTCTCCGGTGATTGATCGCTCCGAGCCACCGGTCAGTCCACCCGCTGGCGTTGTCGAGCGTACGCCGGTGTGCGGCGAGGGCGAGAATGGGGTTGATGCTGCTGTTGTTCGACATCGACGGCACACTGCTGCTGCGGGCAAGCGAGCCGCATCGGAGCGCGCTGCTCGACGCGTTGGCGAGCGTCTACGGGCTCGCCGACGCTCCTATCCACCGCGTGGCCGCTGCCGGACGTACCGACACCCAGATCGCTCGCGCGATCGCGCTCGCCTGCGGTCTTGACCGCGAGAGCTTCGACGCGCTGCTGTCGGACTTCCGGGCCGCTTGCGCCGAGGCCTTCGCGCGCAGCTGTCCGCCGAGCCTCGCGGCCTACGTCGCGCCGGGAATCCGCGAGCTGCTCGACGCCGTGGCGAACCAGGCCAACACGCACCTCTCGCTGCTCACCGGTAACTACGAGCCGGTCGCGCGGCTCAAGCTGGCCCGCGCGGAAATAGCCGAGTACTTCGCCGCCGGCCAGGGCGCCTTCGGCTCCGACGCCGAGCTTCGCGACGACCTCGGCCCAATCGCCCGCGCCCGCGCCGGACGCGACGGCATCCCCTACCCGCGCGAGCGCACGACGGTTATAGGCGACACACCGCTCGACATCGCCTGCGCCCGCGCCGATGGCCTGCGCGTGATCGCCATCGCGACCGGCCCGCATCCAGCCGATGAGCTGGTCAGCGCCGACCAGGTGGTGGCGGACGCGTACGAACTACGCGCGCTCCTTAAGTCTTGGTGAGGTTGATTTGGTGGGCACGAAGTGCCGACTAAATTCAACGAACCAACCGTTTGTAGGTGATCCGCTTCGGCCGGTCAGCCTCCGGCCCGAGCAGCTCATGGCGATGCTCCTCGTAGGCTTCGAAGTTGCCCTCAAACCAGCTGACGCGGCTCTCGCCCTCGAACGCCAGCACGTGCGTCGCCACCCGGTCGAGAAACCAGCGGTCGTGGGAGATCACGACAGCGCAGCCGGCGAACGAGAGCAGCGCTTCCTCGAGCGCGCGCAGCGTGTCGACATCGAGGTCGTTGGTCGGCTCGTCGAGTAGCAGCACGTTGCCGCCGCTGCGCAGGAGTTTGGCGAGGTGCAGGCGGTTGCGCTCACCGCCGGAGAGCTTCGCGACCTTGGTCTGCTGGTCGGTGCCTTTGAAGTTGAACGACGCCGTGTACTGGCGCGAGTTGACCCACTCCTCGCCGACCTTGATCTGGTCGGCGCCGCCCGAGATCTCCTCCCAGACGCTCCTTGTGTCGTCGAGCGAGTCGCGCGACTGGTCGACGTAGGCGAGCTGCACGCTCTCGCCGATCCGCAGCTCGCCGCCGTCTGGCTTCTCCTGGCCGGTGATCATCCGCAGCAGCGTCGTCTTGCCGGCGCCGTTAGGGCCGATCACGCCGACGATGCCGCCGCGCGGCAGCGAGAACGAGAGGTCATCGATCAAGAGCCGTTCGCCGTAGCCCTTGCGCAGGTCTGTCGCCTCGATCACCAAATCGCCGAGCCGCGGTCCGGCCGGGATGCGGATCTGGACCTGGTCGAGCTTGACCTGGGCGTCTGCCGCGATCAGCGCCTCATAGCTCGCAAGGCGCGCCTTGGAGCGCGTGCGGCGGCCCTTGGGGTTCGTCCGCACCCACTCGAGCTCCGCGGCGATCGTCCGCTGCCGCGCCCGCTCCTGCTTCGCATCCTGCGCCAGGCGGGCCTGCTTCTGCTCGAGCCAGCCGCTGTAGTTGCCCTGGTAGGGGATGCCGCGGCCGCGGTCCAGCTCGAGGATCCAGCCGGCGACGTTGTCGAGGAAGTAGCGATCGTGCGTGACCGCGACAACCGTGCCCTTGTACTCGGCGAGGTGGCGCTCGAGCCACTCCACCGATTCCGCGTCGAGGTGGTTCGTTGGCTCGTCGAGCAGCAGCAGGTCGGGCTGGCTGAGCAGCAGCCGGCACAGCGCGACGCGGCGGCGCTCGCCGCCCGAGAGCGGCGCCACGCTGGCGTCACCCGGCGGGCAGCGCAGCGCGTCCATCGCGTGCTCGACGATCACGTCGAGGTTCCAGGCGTCGGCGGCGTCGATCTGCTCCTGGAGCTTGGCGAACTCGTCAGCGGTCTCTTCGGAGTAGTTGGCCGCGATCTCGTTGAAGCGATCGACGAGTGCCACCAGGTGCCCAACACCGGCGAGCACGTTCTCGCGCACGTCCTTGGACGCGTCGAGCGCCGGTTCCTGCTCGAGCAACCCGACGGTGGCGTCCGGCGCGAGCTGCGCGTCGCCGCGAAACTCGCGGTCGCGCCCGGCCATGATCGCTAGCAGCGAGGACTTGCCGGCGCCGTTGTAGCCGAGCACGCCGATCTTTGCGCCGTAGTAGAAGGACAGCGAGATGTCCTCCAATACCTTGCGCTCGGGTGGGTAGACCTTCGCGAGCTTGTGCGTCTGAAAGATGTATTCGCCGGGCATCGGCTGAGCAGCATAGGAGTTCAGCTAACGTGAATGGTCAATGGCAAACGTGTTCGACCTCGAGCAGGCGATGCTGTTGCTCGAGCTGGAGCCGCCGTTTGGCGTGCGGGATGTCCAGCTCGCGCGGCGGCGCATGGCAAAACGCTGGCACCCTGACATCGCCCCCCCGGGGCGCCAGGGCGAGCACCAGCGCCATCTGCAGGCGATCAACGACGCCGCGGATGAGCTCGAGAGTCTCGCCGAGGGGTCGCGCGGGGGGCGAATCTCGGCCAACGCTGTGCGCGTCTCGGCGGACGCGACGCGCCAGGCCCGCGCCGCGGAAGGTCAGCGCGCCTACGAGGCTGAGCAGCGGGCCCGCAAGGCGGCGGCCGAGCGCGCAACACACGACCCGTTCGGATCCCGCCTCCCCGATCACTCTGTCGTTCACCGCTACGCGCGCTGCCTCGCCTACCCCGAATGGGGCGTCGGCAGCGTCACCGGCATCTACTTCAGCGGTGGTGGCGATGACATCCAGCAGTGGGCGCGCGTCCAGTTCAGCCACGGGATCCGCACCGTTCCCGCGGGCAGCCTGAGCTTCGTCAACTTCTCGAGCCCCGACGTCGGTGCCGATCGCGTGCAGCGGTTCATGACCGCGGCGACGCACGCGATGTCAAGCGGCGAGTTCGCGCTGGCCGCACAGCGCCTGATCTACGCTCGCGACGCCGACCCCACCAACGTACCCGTCCTGCGGCTGATGACGCTCGCGTTCTGGCAGGCCGGGAACCTCGAGGCTGCGGCGCGGGCCGTGCGTGACTGGGCTCGCGTCGACCCCCACCGTCCGGCGGCGCACCGCTTCGCCGCGCGCATCTACGAGGACATCGGCGCGATCGACCTCGCCGCGGAGGCCGCCGAGCGTGCGGCCAGTTACGCCCCCGGTGACGCCGGCGAATGGGAGCGACTGGGCCGCCTGCGCCTGCGATTGCACCAGCTTCCCGCTGCGATCGAGGCCCTGCGCCGCGCGCAGTCGCTCCAGCCGAGCGTCGAAGGCTTGCTCGACCTCGCGCTTGCCTCCTCGCTCTCCGGCGACCTCGGCGGCGAGCTATCGGCCTGCGAGGCGGCCACACGGCTCGAACCGGAGTCGGTGGACGCCTGGGTCCGCCTCGCTCATGCCCTGGCCCGCACCGATCGCATCGGTGCCTGTCTCGCAGCCTGCGCGACCGCGCTCGAACTGGGCGCCGGTGCCGAGGTCCTCGACCTGCGCGAGCACATGCGCGGCGTCGAGCAGCGCGTCCTCCCCGCCGCCTGAGCGGAGCCCCCGCCGAGCCCTGACCTGGTGGCGGCGCCCGGCTGGTTGCGCTCAGCTGGCTGCGCTGACAGCCTCGACCAGACGGCGAAACGCCATCGCGCGCTGCGCCGCCGTCGCGCGTTCGGAGCGCTCGGCCGCCTCCCAGCGGCGCCGCAGCGCCGCGACACGCAGATCGTGGCGAATGCTCGCCGCCGAGCGCGCGCTCGACTCGCCCGCCCAAACCGCGATCGCTGCCTCCAAAAGCCTCGCCTCGGCGCGCAGACACTCTGGGTGATCGACGCTGCTGCGCCGTGCGAGCGCAGACGCGTAGGCATCTCGTGCGAAGTCGAGCGTGCGGCGGGCTGCCGGCGTTCCGCGCGGCGCCGCTGAGTCCCCGGCGCCGTGCGGCGTTTCCGCGTTCTCCGCCGCGGCGAGGGCTTCCACTGTCTGCTCCGCGCGGCGAATTCGCTCCTCCAGCGCGTGGAGCACGCGGTCGGCGTGTGTGTCGGTGATCCATACACCCGGTGCGGACTCGTGCTGGCGCCAGAATTGCGGATCGTAGGAGCGCCCCAGCGCGACCGTGGCAACCGAGCACCCGCGCCAGCGCCACTCGCGCGCAACGAGGGCACAGAAGATGGTCTCGTCAGGCCATCGCCGACGCTCCGCTAGCCACCCGCGTCGCGAACCAAGCGAGGGAGCGTAAGTGGCCATGCGACAGGCAAGCTATGTCTCGCGTCGGTCAGCTTCCCGACTGCGCTCCGCACGTTGCGGCAAGCGCTAGCGTCGCTCAGGCTGCCCAACCCCGCACGCTGCGGACAAAGCTCGCAAAAGCCCCTCTGCGTCCCCGCGATCCGTCCGCGCCCGCGCCTAGCGTGCCAACCTTGCGTCTGATCGTTGCCCGCTGCGCCGTCTCCTACACCGGCCGCCTCGGCACGGTGCTACCGAGCGCCGTGCGGCTGCTCGTGCTGAAGGCCGACGGCTCGGTGATGGTCCACGCCGACAGCGGCGGCTACAAGCCGCAGAACTGGATGACGGCGCCGACGACGATCGTTGTCGAAGGAGACCCGCCGGAGCGGATCGAGGTGCGCAAGCGCGCCGGCAGCGAGCGGCTCGAGATCGCGATCGAGGAGGTGCTCGCGGACGTGACGCACGAGGCCGACGTCGCCGTGGCGCTCGAGAAGGACGGCGTCGAGCGCGACCTTCAGGAGCTGCTCGCCGCGCAGCCCGGCTACTGCGGCGAAGGCTTCCGCCTCGCGCGCCGCGAGTGGCCAACCGACATCGGGCCGGTCGATCTGATGTGTCGCGAGGGCGCAGACGGCTGGGTCGCCGTCGAGATCAAACGCGTCGGCACGATTGAAGCGGTCGAGCAGCTCAGCCGCTACCTCGAGCGAATTCGGCTCGACCCGGCGCTCGGCGAATGTCGCGGCGTACTCGCCGCCCAGCAGATCAAGCCACAAGCGCGCGTCCTTGCGGGCTCGCGTGGCATCGCCTGCGTCGAGGTCGATCTCGAGCTGCTCCGCGGTGACCGCGCGCCCGATCTGACGTTGTTTGCACTGCCGGTCAGTTAGACCGCGGCGCGCTAAGATCGGCAGATTGGACGCGGCGGCTGCTGGGTAGCAGCTGAGCGTGATGGGAGCGTGCTTGGGATATCCGCGGAGGAGCAGTAGCGATGGTCGATAGGGCGACCGCCCGCGACCTTGCAAAGCGGCTGCGGATCGACTCGATCAGGGCGACGTCCGCCGCCGGCTCGGGACATTCGACCTCGGCGATGTCGGCCGCCGACCTGATGGCCGTGCTGCAGTGCGGCCACCTGCACTACGACTTCGACTCCCCCGACGATCCGAACAACGATCACCTCATCTTCTCCAAGGGGCATGCGGCGCCGTTGCTCTACGCGATGTTCCGCGCGGCCGGCGCGATCACCGACGCGGAGTTGCTGAGCTTGCGCAAGCACGGCTCGCGCTTGCAGGGTCACCCGACGCCGGCGCTGCCGTGGGTCGATGTGGCCACCGGCTCACTTGGACAGGGATTGCCGATCGGCGTGGGTATCGCGCTCGCCGGCAAGCGACTTGACCAGCTTCCCTATCGCGTCTGGGTCCTCTGCGGCGATTCGGAGATGACCGAGGGATCGATCTGGGAAGCGATGGAGCAGGCGGGTCACGCGCGGCTCGACAACCTCGTTTGCATCCTCGATACGAACCGGCTCGGCCAGCGCGGACCGACGATGCACGGCTGGGATCTGGCGGCCTTCACGCGCCGCGCGCGAGCATTTGGCTGGCAGGCCCTCGCGATCGACGGCCACGACCTGAGCTCGATCGAGAACGCCTACGTCGCCGCCGAAGAGGCGGACGGCCGGCCGACGATCATCGTGGCGCGTACACGCAAGGGACGAGGAGCCAGCGAAACCGAGGATGTCGAAGGTAAGCACGGGCGGCCGCTCGAGGATCCCGAGCGCGCGATCGCCGAGATCGGCGATGTCGGACCAATCAAAGTCGTTCCCCCCAAGCCGAGGGGGCACGCGATCCCACACCGCTTCACCGCCGATGGCTCGGTGAGCCGGCCCCGCTACCCGCTCGACGGCGATGCGGTGGCGACGCGGCGGGCGTTTGGCGAGACTGCGGCGGCTCTCGTTCGCCGGCACGGCGACGTCGTCGTGCTCGATGGCGAGGTGGGGAACTCCACCTATCTCGAGCTTGCTCGCGCGGCGGCTCCGGAGCGTCACTTCCAGATGTTCATCGCCGAGCAGCAGTTGGTCGCGTCGGCTGTCGGGTTCCAGGTGCGCGGCTGGCGACCGATCCTCGCGACGTTTGCAGCGTTCTTCACGCGCGCCTACGACTTCATCCGCATGGCCGCGATCTCGGAGGCCAACCTTTGCATGTGCGGCACGCATGCCGGCGTCTCGATCGGTGAGGACGGGCCGTCGCAGATGGCGATCGAGGACATCGCGGCGCTCCGCGCAATCACGGGTTCGACCGTGCTTTACCCGAGTGACCCCAACCAAGCGGCGGCGCTGCTCGAGCAGATGATCGACCTCCCCGGCATCTCCTACCTGCGTGCCACGCGCGCCGCATTGCCGACGCTTTACGAACCCGACGAGGAGTTTCCGATCGGCGGTGCCAAGGTCCTGCGCCAGTCCGACGCGGACCAGGTCACGCTCGTCGCCGCGGGCTACACGCTGCACGAAGCTCTGCGTGCCGCTGGTCGGCTGGCACGCGAGGGCATCTCTGCGCGGGTGATCGATCTCTACTCGGTCAAGCCGCTCGACTTCGAGGCGCTGAAGACTGCGGCGCAGGAGACGGATGGCAGGTTCGTCACCGTCGAGGATCACCGGCCCGAGGGCGGCCTCGGTTCGGCTGTGCTGGACGCTTTCGCCGACAGCGATCTGCGCCCGCGTGTGGTCAAGCTGGCCGTGCGTGATCTGCCGGGATCCGGCACGCCAGAAGAGCTGCTCGCAGCCTCCGGCATCGATGCGCAGGCAATTGTTGAAGCTGCCAAGCGGATCGTCGTTTCGCGGGGCTATGGGCCACCCTTCGCCGGCGCCGGTGTGCGCACGATGGAGCGCCGATACGGGCCGACGTAGCGCGCGGTTCGCTCAGGCCGGTTCGGAGATGACCAGGCGCAGCGAGCCGTTGAACTCGGCCGCTTGGCGAAGCTCGCCATGGGCTTCGTCCCAGGCGCCGGAGGCCAGCGCGTCGCGCAGGCGCTCGACGATCGCCTGCTCGACGCCGGGGCGGAGCATTGCCCACAAGGACTGCGAGGCCCGCACGTCGGGGTCGAGCAGGGCCTCGGGCCGGTTCCAGAACGCCTCGATGAAGCCGTCGCTGCAATCGGCCGGGGTCGGGATCTCCTCGACGCGCGTGCGCCCGCCGAGCGCGGCGGCAATGTGGTCGATCGTCGGGAAGCGTCGCTGGTCGAGTTCGGCGCCTTCGCGTAGATACTCCTTCTGCCACGCGGGCCATGCCTCGAGCTCCAACGTGAACACCACGACTGGCCCTCGTGCAACCCGGCGCAACTCGGCGAGCCCAACCTCCGGCGAGCGCCAGTGATGGATCGTCATCGCCGCCATCGCGCCATCGACGGCGTTGTCGTCGAGCGGCAGCGCTTCGGCGTGGCCGGCGATGACCGGTGCCGCACCCGCCGGGCGCTGGGCCCGCATCGTCGAGCTCGGCTCGACGGCGAGCACGCGGCGGTCGTTTGGTTCGTAGTTGCCGCTGCCCGCGCCGACGTTGACCACCGAGCGCGCGTCCCCGAGCGCCGCCTGAATCCGCGCCGCGATCCGTGGATCGGCCCGGCGATGGCGCGTGTAGGCCGAGCCGGACTGCTCGTAGTCAACCGACGGCGGCACGCTCGAAGCGGTCGGCTCGCTCAGCGCTCGCCGGGCGTCTTGGCCGGGTATTGGGATACCGCGATCGCGGTATCCAGAGCGGTCGTGACGATGCGGGCCTGCTCCTGCGCGTGGGCGGCGGGGTAGCCCTCGCCCGGGCTTGCGCGTTCGGGACGGCCGATGTAGCCGAACTGGAGGTTTGCCGGCGAGAGGATCTGGCGCAGGCGCTGGGACATGTGGGCGCGAGCGCCCATGTTGCGCGGCTCCTCCTGCGTCCAGACGACCTCGGCCAGGTTGGGGTAGTGCGCCACCAGCTCGAGCAGCTGGCGCTCGGGGAAAGGGTAGAGCAGCTCGACGCGACCAACCGCGACGTGCGTGGCGGCCGCGCGCTCGGGGTGCCCGACGAGGTCGTAGTAGATCTTGCCGGTGCAAAGGATCAGACGCGTGACGTCGGCGTCATCGATGGCGGTGTCGGCAAGCACGCTGTGGAACTGGCCTTCGCTGAGATCAGTGACGGTGCTCGTCGCCTGGGGCAGGCGCAGCAGCGATTTTGGCGTCATCACGATCAGCGGCCGCTGCTTGACGATCAGCGCCTGACGTCGCAGCAGGTGGAAGTACTGTGCCGGGGTCGTCGGGTTGGCGACCCGGAGGTTGCCTTCGGCCGCCAGCTGGAGGAAACGCTCGAGTCGCGCTGAGGAATGCTCCGGCCCCGATCCCTCGTAGCCGTGGGGCAGCAGCAGCGAAAGCCGTGAGGTCTGTCCCCACTTCGCGAGGCCCGAGACGATGAACTGGTCGACGATCACCTGCGCCGCGTTGATGAAGTCGCCGAACTGTGCTTCCCAGACCACGAGCGTCTCCGGCGACTCTTGACTGTAGCCGTACTCAAAACCGAGACAGCCAACCTCGGACAGCGGGCTGTTGTGCAGCTCGAACGGCGCCGTGGCAGTCGGCAGATGCTGAATCGGGCAGATTGTTTGACCGTTCTTGGCGTCGTGCAGCACGAGGTGGCGCTGACTGAACGTGCCACGCTCGGTGTCCTGACCGGTGAGCCGGATCGGATTGCCTTCGCTCAGCAGCGAGGCGAATGCCAGCGCCTCGGCGTGCGCCCAGTCGATTCCCTTCCCCTCGGCAAAAGCTTCGCGACGGCGCTCGAGCTGGCGCACCAGCTTGGGGTGGACGGTGAAGCCCGGGTCGATGCGCAGTAGGTCCTCGTTGAGCTGCGCAAGCACGTCGCGTGCAACCGTCGTCTCGACGTCGGGCGAGGCCGTACGGTCGAGTCGATACTCGCTGCTCGGGTGCTCGTGGACGCCCTCGTCGCGCGCCAGGGCGATCTTTGCCTTGAGCGCCTGATGGCGCGCGGTCAAATCGTCCCACACCTCCTGGAGCTGCTGATCGACCTCGGCTCGAGTTACGACGGCGCGGCCGACGAGCTCGTCGGCCCATAGCTCGCTGACGCGCTTGTGGGTCTTGATCTTCGCGTACATCTCCGGTTGCGTATAGGCCGGCTCGTCGGATTCGTTGTGGCCGAAGCGGCGGTAGCCGATCAGGTCGATCAGCACGTCGTGGCCGAACTCCTTGCGGAAGGCGAAGGCCAGGCGGACCGCCGCGACGCACGCCTCGACGTCGTCGGCGTTGACGTGGATGATCGGCACGTCGAAGCCCTTGGCGAGATCGGAGGCCCAGCGCGTCGAGCGGGCATCGTCGGGCTCGGTCGTGAAGCCGACCTGGTTGTTGGTCATCAGGTGCAGCGTGCCGCCGACCTGATAGCCGTCGAGCGCCTGGAGGTTGAGTGTCTCGGCGACGACGCCCTGGCTCGGGAACGCGGCGTCGCCGTGAATCACGATCGGCACCGCGCGGGTCACATGCTGGCTGATATGGGGACCGTCGTGGCGTGTCTGCGCGGCGCGCGTCGCGCCCATCACGACCGGCGAGACGAACTCGAGATGCGAGGGGTTGGACTCCAAGTTGACGCGGATCACCTCGCCGGAGGGGAGCCTGTGCGAGCCCTGCGCGCCGTGGTGGTACTTGACGTCGCCGGTGCCGCCCTGCGGGATCGTCGTCACGGCTTCCAGCGTCGAAGCGCCCTCGAACTCGGCGAAGATCGTCTCGTAGGGTCGCTCGAGGTTGTGCGCGAGGACGTTGAGGCGGCCACGGTGAGCCATGCCGATGACGACCTCCTCGGCGCCATCGCCACCGGCGAGGCCGATCATCTCGTCGAGCATCGGAACGGTCATGTCGACGCCCTCGATCGAGAACTGGTGCTGGCCGAGGTAGGCCTTGTGCATGAAGCGTTCGAGCGCGTCGACCTCGATCAGCCGTCGCAGCAGCGCGCGCTGCTCCTCGGCGGGCAGCGGCGCACGGAACGCGCCGCTCTCGATCTTCTCGCGCAGCCAGACGCGCTGGCGGTGCGAGGCGATGTGCTCGATCTGGTAGGCAATCGTGCCGCAGTAGGTCTCGCGCAGGTAGGGCAGCGCGTCGGCGATCGTCGCGCCGGGAACGTGGACCCGCAAGATGCGCGCGGGAATCTGTTCCATCAGCGCCCGTGTCAGTCCGAGCGGCGCCGGGTCGAGCGCAGGGTCGCCCTCCGGTTCGGAGCCCAGCGGGTCGAGGTGCGCCGCGAGATGCCCGTGGGTGCGGTGGGCGCGTACGAGCGAATCGGCGGCCTGGACGGCGCCCAGCAGCTCCTCGCTGGGCGCTGGCGTCGGAGCTGGCGCACCAGACGCGCTCGGTGCCGGCAGTTCTCGCGGCGGAAGTTCGGGAAGAGCCACGCCGAGCGCCGCAAAGACGTCCCCATAAAAGTCGTCCTCGCCGGCCAGCAGCGACTCGATGCGGGCGAGGAAGCGACCCGACTCGGCGCCCTGGATGATGCGGTGGTCGTAGGTCGAGGTGAGCGTCAGCACCTTTTCGGCGCCGATCTCGCTCGCGATCTGGCCGAGACCGACCGGGTAGGCGATCGTGCCGGTGGCGACGATCGTGCCCTGGCCGACCATCAGGCGCGGCACCGAGGCGACGGTGCCGAGGCCACCCGGGTTGGTCAGCGTGATGTTCGCGCCGACCAGGTTGTCGGCGCTCAGCGTGTTGGCGCGGGCCTTCGCGACGAGCTCGTCGTAGGCGCTCAGGAACTCGGCAAACGGCAGGCGGCCGGCGTCACGAAGGACCGGGACCATCAGCGTGTGCGAGCCGTCCTTCTTTTCCACGTCGACGGCGAGGCCGAGGTGGATGGCGCCGTCGTCGAGGCGATTGGGCTTGCCGTCGATCTCCTCAAAGTGGTTTGCCATCACCGGCAGTTCGCTTGCGGCACGCGCGATCGCGTAGGCGATCAGGTGCGTGAAGGAGACCTTGACGGCGGCCGCTTTGAGTTGGCTTCGGCGCGTGTCGAGCGTGCCAACCGTGACCGTGCGGAACGACGTTGCGGTCGGGATCGAGCGGCTCTCGTCCATGTAGCGCGCGAGCATCGCGGCGCCGCCCTTGATCGGTGTGGCGCTCGGCTCTGGCGTTTCGTCCCCGCCGGCGGCGGCATCGAGCACGTCCGCCTTGAGGATCCGACCGCCTGGACCGCTCCCTGAAACGACGCCGAGGTCGACCGCCAGCGCACCGGCCGCCCGGCGCGCTACCGGCGATGCCTTGGCGCCGTTGGGCTCCGCCGTCGGCGCGCTCGAAGCACTTGGCTTTCGGGCGGTGTCCGCCTGCGCGGGTGCCGATGCCGGCGGCGTGGACGGCGGCATCGCGGGCGCGGCGCCGGCGGCAATGCGCCCGATCACCTGGCCGACCGTGACCGTGTCGCCTTCGGCGACGAGCAGCTCGCTGATCGTTCCCCTCGCGGGAGCCGCGAGCTCGACGTCGACCTTGTCGGTGGAGATCTCGACAACCGTGTCGCCCGCCTTGACGGCGTCGCCGACCTTGACGTTCCAGCTGAGGATCGTGCCTTCGGTGACCGACTCTCCGGCGCTCGGCGTGACGACGTCGACGATCGTGGTCACGGCAGGCGGGGCGGCGGCGCCGTCCGCCGGCTCACTTGGCGCGTCGGTTGGCGGCGAGGGCGCGTCAACCGGCTCACTCGGCGCGTCTGTCGCCTCGGTCGGTGACGAGCCGTTTGCCTGGGCGATCTCGGCCAGCACGGCGCCGACCGTCACGGTGTCTCCCTCGGCCGCATGGATCTTGAGGATCGTGCCCGCGGCTGGAGCAGCGACCTCCGCGTCCACCTTGTCGGTGGAGATTTCGACGATCGTTTCGTCGGCGGTTACGCGGTCGCCCTCGGCCTTGCGCCACTCGAGGACCGTTCCTTCGGTGACCGAGTCACCCATCTGAGGCATGACGACCTGGATCGTCGTTTCGACGGCCATTACATGCACTCTAGCGCGGTGACTCGGCGGATCTTTCTGCTTCCTGCGCGCGCGCGCGAGCACGACGACGACCTTCGCGGATGAATTCCGCCGAGCCGAAGAACGGGCCGATGCCGCCGAGCACAGCGACCGCTACGGCTACGCGGAGCGGGATGATCCGCCGCCGCGCGGCGTCCAGGCAGACGAGCGACATGCCGATCCAGAGCAGGCCGTGGCTGAGCCCGAGGATGAAGGTCTCGGGCTGGGGGTTGTTGAGGCCAAACGCGACGATCAGCAGCGCCGTGTAGATGACCGAGTGTGCGAATGAGACGCGCTCGAGGTGCGTGAACGTAATCACTGGGCGAGCATCGTGCCCATCTGGCGCACCGGTCCGTCGGCTTCCGCGGGCCAGCGGAGCGGCTCGGGCGGCCACCAGGCGTAGTCGTCGTGCTCCGCATCGCGCACCACCGTGGCGCCGTCACGCAGCCACGCCATGCCGACCACCAGGATCAGTCGATGCGGAAGGCAGACGAGCGCTTCCACCGTCATCCGCTCGGCCTGCACCGACCACTCCTCGGCTAGTTCACGGGCCAACGTGTCGACGGGGTTCTCGCCCGCCTCGACCGAACCGCCGGCGCCCAGGGCCCAGCGCCCCGACCAGCTGGCGAGCCAGGCGGCGCGCCGACCGGCGAGCCAGCGCCCATCTGCCGAACGCACCACGCACATCGCCGCCACGCTCTGCTGGGCGTCGGCTGGGTCAAGGCGGAGCGCCCAGCGGATCGGCTGCAGCTCAAGCGAGAGCGTTGTCGCACTCGCCGCGTAGTCAAAGAGGCGCGCGCTGGTGCCGTCGTGCGAGGGTGAGCCGCGGGCGGCGAGGGCTGCGATTGCGGCGTCGGCAGCACGCGCCGCTGCCGCCGGTGGGTCATACGCCGCCTCGCTCCAGTGGGCCTCGACCTGACTCGGCTGCCACGGGCCGCGCGCGATGATTCCCGGGCTGATCCGCATCGAGCGCACAGGGTAGATGGTCGAGTTCGCGCGAGAGGCAAGAGTCCGCGTCCGGTATAGTTAGTAAAGCTAACTAGATCGGCAAGGATCGATGCCCGCAACGACTGAAACAGTTACCTCCACCGAGCTCGCCGCCCGCCTGCGATCGAACGTTGTGCGTCTCTCGCGCAGGCTGCGTCGCCACGCCGCGAGCGGACTGTCGCCTTCGCTGATCTCGGCGCTCGCGGTCGTCGCTCGGCGCGGGCCGCTGACCCCGAGCGAGCTTGCCGACATCGAGGACGTCAGGCGCCCGACCGCGACGCGCTTCGTCGCGATCCTCGAAAACCGCGGGCTGGTCGACCGTGACCCAGACCCGCTGGACGGGCGCTCCTACCGCGTTGCGGCGACCGCCCGCGGACGGGTGCTGCTGGCCGAGAGCCGCACCCGCCAGGGTGCCTACCTCGCACGCGCGCTGAGCACGCTCGAAGCGTCTGACCTCCGTACGCTCGATCAAGCGCTCGGCGTCCTCGAGCGCCTCCTGGAGGCGGGCCGATGAGCATGTTCCCGGCTATGGGCGGCGGTACGGGTGGCATGGGCGGCGGCCGCGGCCACGGCGGCGGCGGCCGGCGCGTGCTCGGTTCGAGTGAGCCACCGCCACCGCTGCTCGACCCCAACCGCCAGCGCGACTCGCACCGCATTCTCCGGCTGTTTGCGCCCTACCGCTGGCGGCTCGGCGTCGTCCTCGCGCTGATCGTGCTGTCCTCGGGGCTTTCCGCGATCTCGCCGTTCCTGCTGCGCGACGTCCTCGACGACGGGATCCTGAAGCACAACGTCACGCTGCTCACCGAGCTCGTCGGAGCGATGATCGCAATCGCGATCACGACCGCGGCGCTCAGCGTCGTGCAGACCTACATCTCGACCGAGGTCGGCCAGCGCGTGATGCATGACCTACGCGTCGCCGTGTATCGGCACCTCCAGCGCCTGTCGCTGGCGTTCTTCACGCGAACCCGCGCCGGTGAGGTCCAGTCCCGGATCGCCAACGACATTGGCGGGATCGACAACGTCGCGACGAGCACGGCCACGACGATCGCGCAGAACGCGACGACCGTTATCGCGACGACCGTGGCGATGGCGCTGCTCAGCTGGCAGCTTGCAATCTTTTCGCTCGCGCTGCTGCCTTTCTTCGTCTGGCTGACCAGGCGGGTCGGGCGCGAGCGCCGCGCGATCACGATGCGCCTCCAGCGTGGGCTCGCCGACATCTCGGCCCTCGTCGCGGAATCACTGTCGGTGTCGGGCATGATGCTCGGCAAGACGATGGGGCGTGCCGATGATCTGGCGGTCCGCTTCACGGGCGAGTCTGACGAGGTCGCCGGGCTCGAGGTCCATTCGCGGATGGCCGGCCGCTGGCTGATGGCGACGATCAACATGGTGTTCTCGATCCAGCCGGCGATCGTCTACTGGCTCGCGGGAGAGAACTTTGCCGGGCACGCGATCACGCTCGGCACGGTCGTCGCTTTCACCACGCTGCAGACGCGGATGCTGTTTCCGATGGCGCAACTGCTGTCGGTGGGCACGGACGTCGAAGCCTCGCTCGCGCTGTTTGACCGGATCTTCGAGTACCTCGACCTGCCGGTGGACATCGTCGAGAAGGCGAACCCGATCGAGCTCCGCCCCGACGAGCTGCTCGGTGAAGTTCGCCTCGAGGACGTCGGCTTTCGCTACGGCGAGGACTCGCCGTGGACGCTCGATGACATCGACCTCGTGGTGCCCGCCGGCACGCGCACCGCGATTGTCGGCGAGACAGGTGCCGGCAAGACAACGCTCGGCTACTTGATCGCGCGCCTTTACGAGCCACAGGTCGGCCGCGTCACGATCGATGGCGTTGATGTGCGCGACGCGAGCTTTGCTTCGCTCGCGGCCACCGTGGGCGTCGTCTCTCAGGAGACCTACCTGTTTCACGCCTCGGTTCGCGAGAACCTCCGCTTCGCGCGTCCGGATGCGAGCGATGAGGAGATCGAAGCAGCGGCGCGCACGGCTCGCATCCACGACTTGATCGTCTCGCTTGCGGCCGGCTATGACACGATCGTGGGTGAGCGCGGCTACCGCTTCTCCGGTGGCGAAAAGCAGCGCATGGCGATCGCCCGGACGATCCTGCGCAACCCGCCGGTGTTGTTGCTCGACGAGGCGACGAGCTCGCTGGATACCCAGACCGAGCACGCCGTCCAGGAAGCGCTCGACGAGCTCTCCGAGGGCCGCACGACGATCACGATCGCCCACCGGCTCTCCACGGTCCGGGATGCCGACCAGATCGTCGTGCTCGATCACGGAAAGATCGTCGAACGCGGAGTCCACGACGAGCTGATTGAGCGCGCCGGGTATTACGCTGCGCTGGTCGCCCACGACCGCGCTGCGGAACCACTAAATTGAGCGCGTGGCCACGCTCGAAGCCGAGATGCTCGCGTTTATCCGGCGCGGACTCGATCATCACGCGAAGAGTTGCCCGCTCGCACCGCGAGCGATCCTGCTGAACCCCGGGAATTTCGAGTTGTTCGGTTGGGATGAGCTGTGGGGGGTGCCGGTGCTGCCCGACGATCGCGTCGCGCCGAAGCGCTTTCGCATCGACTGCGACGGCTCGGCTTTTGGGATCGAGGCGGAGATCGCCGACGCGGTGTCGACTGGCGAGCCGCTCGTCGTTCCGGCCTACCCCGGCGGGCCGGGCATCGGTGAGCCGACGGCGGCGGGGTTCAGTCTCGCGGGGTAGGGTGCCGCGGGGCACCTTCTCGGGGAGTCAATATTACGCCGAGGGTCATCACCGCAAGGCGAGCGAGGGGGAGCGAATGTACCGGCCGGCATTCTCGTTGAGGCAACTGATCGGCAGCGCGGCGGCGATTATCTGCGCTGGCGTCCTCCTGGCGGCGCTAATGCTCACCGCCGTCGCCGCGGCTCGCACGCCGGCCTGCGCGAAGTCCGGGCTCGTGATCTGGCTGGCCAACCCGCCAGGCGGAGGCACGGCCGGCACGGACTACTTCGACCTTGAATTCACGAATCTTTCCGCGCACGCTTGCACGCTCACCGGCTACCCCGGAGTCTCAGGCGTCAGCCTCAGCGGATCCCAGCTCGGCAGCGCGGCCGGGCGCAACCCCGCAAATGCGGTGCGTGTCGTCACGCTCGCCAGCGGCACTTCGGCGAGCATGGCGGGCGCAACCGCGACCGCCGTGCTCGGGATCACCGATGTAGGCGCCTTCTCGCCGCGTCAGTGCGGCCCGGTGACCGCGGCCGGATTGCGCGTCTATCCGCCGAATCAGACCGTGTCGAGCGTTGTGCCCTTCCCGTTCCGCGGCTGCTCGCGTCGTGGCCCCGTCTACCTGCACGTCGAGTCGGTGCAAAAAGGCATCCCCTCAGACGGCTGAGAGACGGCGTCTACTCGAAGGCGCCGTGGCGGTAAGGGGAGGTTCGGGGCCCGCTTCGCATGTGACCATATTGACACGTGACCATATCGTCATATATCGTCGGGGTATGGACGACGTGTTCAAGGCGCTTGCCGATCCCACACGCCGCGGCCTGCTCGACGAGTTGTTCAAGCAGGACGGACAGACGCTCACCATGCTCGAACAGCGCCTACCGATGACCCGCTTCGGCGTTATGAAGCATCTACGTGTGCTCGAGGACGCAGGTCTCGTGGTCACCAAGAAGCGCGGCCGCGAGAAGCTCCACTTCCTGAACCCCGTCCCGATCCGGCTCGTCTACGACAGGTGGGTGAGCAAGTACGCCGAGCCCTGGGCCGCGACGCTCAGCGCGCTCAAGCTGACAATTGAGGAGCAACCCATGGAGAAGGTATTTGAGATCTACATCAAGACGACACCCAAACGCCTCTGGAACGCGATTACCGACAGCGAGATGCGCCAGAAGTACACGTTTGGCGTCGGTGTCAGCTCGGAATGGACGCCGGGCTCGCCCTACCAGGGCATTCACCCCGCCGCCGGCTCGCCGATGATGGAGGGCGTGAACCTCGAGGTCGATCCTCCGCACCGCCTCGTCCAGAGCTTCAACGCGCTGTGGGGCGAGGACGTCAAGCACGAGAAGACCTCGAGAGTCACCTGGGAGATCGAGCCGGTCGGCGACTCGTGCCGGCTGACCGTCACGCACGACGAGCTAAGCGAGCAAGCAAACGCCCAGATCTACGGCGGCTGGCCGATGATTCTCTCCGGTCTAAAGACGCTGTTGGAAACCGGGGAAACGCTCACCACGCCCGGCTCGCTGATGTATGCACAAGGCCCGCAGGCGGCCTAGCCGCCCTGCCGGCAGCCGATTCATCACGAACGTCTCAGTGACCCGGGTCGCTTGAGTTATGGCTGCCAAGCATCGAGCCGGCCAGGTGACGGTTCAAACACACCCGCACCCCGGTCAACCATCCGCGTTCCCTTTCGCGTACACCCTCGAAGATGTGGTGTGCCGCGGCCACGGGCGGCGGGGCACCGCCCTTTAGATACCCGCCGCGGACAGGATCAAACCTGGCGGAGGCGCGTATGGCTGGTGCTCTTGACCGCCGGCTCCTGTTGGAATAAAAGTCTTTCGAACCGCGCCAAACGAGGGGAGAAGGATGAACACCTACGTGATTCTCCGACGCAACGGCTGGCGGTCGCCCGAAGATCTGCAGGCGGCAGCTGAGCGCTCTACGAAGGTGGGCGACGAGATGCCAGACGACATTCGTTGGATTCGCAGCTACGTGCTGGAAGAGGACGGCGGGTCAGTAGGGACGGTATGCATCTACCAGGCGAGCAGTCCGGCCGCGATCCGCGATCACGCTTCGCGGGCAGACCTGCCCGTAGACGAGATCATTGCCGTTGCCGACACGGTCATCGTGCGTCCGGACCCCGACACGGCGTCGGCCTAGACGGGAGCTTTACTCGCCGGCCGGGTCCGTGTACACGGACCAATCTGCCGGTAGCTCGACGCTTCTACCATTCCACGCGGTAGCCGTGGACCTGACGCACAGCAGCGGACCGCCCTGCGGGTCAGTCCGAGCTGTCATGTCACGTCAGCTGTAGGCGGCGACGATCGCGGCCGTGTCCTGGAAGATCTCGAAACGCGCGACCTTGCCGCCCTTGAAGGTCCAGACGTGTGCCACGTGATCGGTGAGCTTGCGGCCGGTGCGCGTCAGTGTGGCATCGGAAGAGATCAGCACGACCAGGTGGTCGCCCTGCGCAATGAACTCCTGCGGTTCGAACTTGTGAAACTCCACGTCCTCGCCGAGAGTGGCGAAGAAACCTGCCCACCTCTTCCTTGCCGCGATGCGTTCCGGCGGTCGGAATGACGTCCGGCGGGCCGGGCTCGATCCATTCGATGTCGTCTGTGAGCAGCTCGAGAATCGCGGGTACATCGCCGCGGCCGAACGCTGCATAGCCTGCTTGCGCTGTCTGGACGTTTTCCTCTACCGACATACGTGCTCCCTCTGAACGGAGTGGACGGCGGCGGAGGCGAGCATAACCCGACTTGCGCGCCCGCATGTGATTTTTCGCAACGACCGCGGGCTTAGCGGCCCGCATCGTCGGATCGCTCAACGATCTCAATTCGATAGCCGTCAGGGTCCGGCATTGATCCGTCGCTCTTACGCCGCGACAGAGACGTCCGCTGGCACAACCTCCGCGAATCTCACCGTGTCGATGAACTGTCGGAAGCGTGTGATCTTGCCGTCGCGGATATCCCACACGTGCACGACGGGAACGTCCAGGCTCTTCCCGGTCACCTTGCCGGTACCGGTGTAGCGGACGACCACGGCGACGGTCTCACCGGACCCGACGAACTCCTCGGGCGTGACCGCGAAACCCTCCACGTCTGTGGCGATCGGGCCAAAGACGCTCTGCACCACCGCGTCGCCGCCGCGGTATACGCCGCCATAGGGCATTCCCTCGGCCTCATTCCATTCGATGTCGTCCGCCCATCCGCCGAGTACGGCTGGCACGTCGCCTCGACCAAAGGCCGCATAGAGGCCCTTCAGGAACTCGACACTCTGCTCACCCATGACACTCCCCCTCTGGTTAGCCTGCCTAGTGCGCAAACTAGCGATTCGCGGGGCCCCACGCTCGCCGAGGCGCCCCGGGGGCCGGAGGTCGCGAGCCCCTACGCGGACCGTTCTACTATTTCCACACGGTACCCGTCAGGGTGGCGCCTGGATCGCAGCATCGGCGGCTGCGACCTCGCCGTAGAAGCTCGGGAAGATGTAAATCGGTCGACCAAGTGCGGTCGTCCGATACCAGCGGCGGCCGGACGCTGGTCCGAGGGGGGTGTTGCGAGGAAGCTCGTCGGACGCCGCGGACAGCTTCGTCATGCGGAAGCCGCCTGATCGGAACACGAGGATCCTCCGGTTGGTGACCACGATCGGTCGAAACGGCTTGCCGAAGACGATTACCGGCCCGAGGAGAAGCGTCACGAGCGAGTTGAACGTCTGGGCGAGGATTGCGGCTTGGATTTCTTCGCCCGGCTGGAGGAGCGGCTGCGCGTTCCGCTTGATCTCGTCCTGAGTCTCTGCGGCCCCCATAGCTACTCCGGCTTCCGTTCTACTACTTCTATTCGGTACCCGTCAGGGTCTCGAACGAAGCACAGCCGTGCGCCCCCTGCGCGCACGGTGTAGGGGGGGCGCTCGGGTTCGATGCCAAGTGCTGCCAGTTCTGCGAGTGTTTGATCGAGGTCTACGGAGGAGATCGCAATGTGGCCGTAGGCATTGCCGAGCTCGTAGCTTTCGACGCCGAAGTTGTAGGTCAGCTCGAGCCGCGACTCGTCGCCGTCGCCGGGTTGGTTGAGGAATACGTTGATCGCCTCGTCGCGGATCGGCGCCCGACGCGTCTCCTCGAAGCCGAGCGCGCGGTAAAAAGCGAGCGAGCGCTCGATATCGGTGATGCGGTAGCAGGTGTGCAGAAACGCCACGATCGACAGTCTAAGGTCGACGCAAAAGCTCGATACGCCGCTTCTCGCAGCGTGCGAGGATGGGTCGATGCTCGTCGAGCGCTCGATGCATGCGGGGTACCTGTCCAACAGTTACCTGGTGACCGACAAGCCCGAGGGGTCTGCCGTCGTGATCGATGCGGGGGGCCCCGTTGAGCCGCTGATCGCAGCCGCCGAGCGCCTCGAGGTGGTTCCCCGATATGTCTTGCTCACCCATCACCACCACGACCACGTCGCCGAGGTTCCGGTGCTGTTGTCCCGCTGGCCCCAGCTCGAGGTGCTGATCCACCCGCTCGAGCTGGACCTCGTCCAGAGTGCGACCGGGCCGGTCGACGCGACGCAGCGGCTCGAGGTAGGGGAGCTGCGGGTCCGTCCGCTGCACACCCCTGGCCACACGACTGGGATGCTCTCGTTCTTTGTCGAGCACGACGGGACGACTGGCGTGTTTACCGGTGACACGCTCTTCCGCGACTCGGTTGGCGGGGTGCGGGCGCCCGGTCACGACACCTACCAGGCGTTGAAGGACTCGATCATGGGCACGCTGATGGAGCTCGACCACGAGACGGAGGTCAACCCCGGGCACAGCGACCCAAGCACGGTCGGAAGGGAGTGGGCGCACAACCCGTTCATTCGCATCTGGCGCGGTCTCGATCGCGAAGGCTCCGAGCCGTGCATCGCGCTTGGTGACCCGGCCACGTTGATCCTCCTCGCCGTCGATTACGACGGCGGCCACAAGGCCTGGGTGCGTTGGCCGAATGGTGCAGATGACATCGTGCCCGGCTCGCGCGTGGAGCGCGTGGGCGCGGGCGACTAAGGCGGCTGCGCGGATGACTCGCGAGCAAATTCCGACTTCGCGCATCCGCCGCACCGCGACGATTGGTCGGCTTGCCGCCGGCACCGCGGCCAAGCAGCTTGGCACCCGGGCGGCCAACCTGACGCGCGGCGAGGAGGGTAGCGAGGAGGCGCTTGCGCGTCGGCACATCGAAACGGCCGAGCAGATCGTGGCCGTTCTCGGGACGATGAAGGGCGCGGCGATGAAGCTCGGTCAGGTGATGTCCTTCCTTGACGTCGGCCTCGTCGGCGAGCAGTACCGCGAGGAGTTTCAGCGCAAGCTCGGGGAGCTCCGCGACGGCGCGCCGCCAGTCCCCTTCGAGGACATGCGCGCGGTGGTCGAGACGGAGCTCGAGGCGCCGCTGCAGAGCAGCTTCGCCGAATTCGACTCCGAGCCGATCGCGTCGGCCTCGATCGGGCAGGTCTATCGCGCGCGCCTCCCCGACGGTCGCGACGTGGCAGTGAAGGTGCAGTACCCGGGCGCGGCTGCCGCCGTGCGCGCGGACCTCCAGAACTTCGGCATGATCATCCGCCTGATGGGGCGGCTGGCTCCGGAGCTCGACGCGCAGGCCATCGGGCAGGAGGTCCGCGAGCGGATCTCCGAAGAGCTCGATTACGAGCTCGAGGCAGCCAACCAGCGCGCGATGGCCCGGATCTTCCGTGGCCACCCCTTCATCTTCGTCCCCGACGTCGTCCTCTCACGCGAGCGCGTGCTCGTTGGCGAATACGTCGAGGGCACCGGGTTCGAGGTCCTCAAACGACGACCGGCGGCCGAGCGCGACCGCCTCGCCGAGATCATCTTTCGCTTCTACTTCGGTTGCATGTACCGCCACCACCAGTTCTCGGGCGACCCGCACCCGGGGAATTTCCTGGCACTGGATGACGGGCGCGTCGCGTTCCTGGACTTCGGCCTGTTCAAGCGGATCCCCGCATCGGTCGCCGATTACGAGCTCGAGATTGCGCGCCGCGGGATTCTCGGCGACGGCGAGGCGCTAATCGAGCACCTGCACGCCGGCGGGTTCCTGCCCGACCCGACGCGCTACACCCCGCAGGACATCGTCCGTCAGTTTCAGGACGTCACCTGGTGGTACACGCGCGACGAGGAGATCGAGCTGACGCCGGAGATCGCGACCCAGATCGTGATCGATATGTCGGATCCGCGCTCGCGCCACTACAAGCAGATGCGCCACGAAAACCTGCCGCCCGACCATCTGTTCGGACGGCGGACCGAGACGCTCACGCTGGCGGTGATGGGACAGCTTCACGCACGCGGCAACTGGCACAGGATCGCGCGCGAATGGATCTTTGGCGATCCCCCGGCGACCGAGCTCGGACGCCAGGAGGCGGCTTTCTACGCCGCCGCCGTCCACTAGCGCGGGCGGCGCAAGCACCATCAGCTTTGTCGAGTCCTCAGCGCAGAGGACTGAACGACGAAGGCCGTCCAGTTTGCCGAGTCGCTAGACGCGCTGAATCTGCAGCAGGCTTGTGGTGCCGGGGGTGCCGCTCGGAAGCCCCGCGGTGATGCCGATGCGCTGGCCAGGCTGACACCAGCCTAGTTCCACGACGGTCGACGCAGCGTCGGCGATCAATTCCTCGGTGATCTCATGGCGGCGCATCCAGTTCGCCTGGACGCCCCACATCAGCCCGCACCGCCGGACCGTCTCGCGGTCCGGCGAGAGCGCATAGATCGGTACTTGTGGACGGTGGGCGGAGACCAGTCGCGCCGATCGGCCCGACAACGTCGGAACGACGAGCGCGTCAAGCGCGAGCTCGCGCGCGGCAGAGCAGGCGGCGTGGGCGACGGTGTAGGCCGGGTCCTGTCCCGTGCGCAGCACGCGTCGTTCGTTCCACTCGGAGTAGTCGACGCTCGCCTCAGTCACCTTGGCGATCGCGGCCATCATCGCGACGGCGCCGGCCGGGTAAGCGCCGACGGCCGTCTCCTGGGAGAGCATCACGGCGTCGGTCCCGTCGAGGATCGCGTTTGCGACATCAGCAACCTCGGCGCGCGTCGGGCGACTCGAGTACACCATCGACTCCAGCATCTGCGTTGCAGTGATCGATGGCCGTGCGAGCTGACCCGCGAGCTTCAGCAGGCGCTTTTGGACGAGCGGCACCTGCTCTATCGGCATTTCGATCCCGAGGTCGCCGCGCGCCACCATAATCGCGTCCGCCGCGCGCAGCACCGCCTCGGCATTTTCGACGGCCTGTGGTTTTTCGATCTTCGCGACCAACGGCAGGCGCGTGTGCTCGCGCACAAACTCGATCTCGCTGGCCGTTCGCACGAACGACAGCGCCACGATGTCGACACCGATCGACTCGCCGTGGGCCAGCAGCTTCAGATCACCCTCCGGCACCGCCGGCAAGCCGACCGTGGGACCCGGGATGTTGAGCCCCTGTCGGGAGGCGACTGAGCCACCGATCTGAACTTCGGCGTCGAGCTCGTTCAGTTGCGGTCGCGTTGCGGTGACACGCAGGCGCACTGAGCCGTCAGCGAGATAGATCACTTCGCCGGCTTCGAGCGAGTTGGCCAGGTCCTTCCAGGTCACCGACATCCGCCGTGCGTCGCCGGTCGCGTCTGTGCCGCACTCAAAGGTCACGACCTCGCCCGGCTTGAGCTCAGCAACGTCGTCTTTTAGCGCGCCGATTCGCAGCTTCGGCCCCGGCAGGTCCTGGAGGATTGCCACCGGCCGCCCGGCGCGGTTCGCGGCGTCGCGCACGCGCTGAGCGGTTTCCGCGTGCTCGTCCAGCGTGCCATGGGAGTAGTTGAGGCGTGCGACGTCCATTCCGGCCTCAACGAGTTGGAGAAGAGCCTCTGGCTCCCGCGAGGCGGGACCGATGGTCGCGACAATCTTTGTGCGGCGCATTCCCGCGGACAGTATCGAGCCTTCCACTCGGCTGGCGCGGCGGACCCGCCAGCGCGGGCGCGGTGCCGAGGTCGCGCGTCGCTCGCTCTACGGCGCAGCGAGCTCGGGAAAGTGTTCGGCGCAGTGCTCGCGAAGCCGCGCGCGCAACCAGCTGCGCTCCTCTTGACTGGCGGCCCGCAGCCTGACGAGCAACTCGTGCTGGGCCGTGATCGCGGGCGCGCCGGCGATCGACCAACTGACGGCAAGCCGTTCGAACAGGAACTCGACGGCGCGCTGCCAGGCGTCCTCGCGGTTGGCTCCCGGCGGCAGATCCTCGCCGCTGGCGATCCGCGCGTAGCTAGTGCGCGTTGGCGCGCTGAGGACGCAGCGCAGGACGATCACGTGTCCTTGGCCGTCGTCGTACTCCTGCGAGGGTGGGGGTGCCAGAGCACCCCCGCGGCCTCGCTGGCGCTGGCGACGCCCCATCAGCGCTCACTGGCGCGGGTCGCATACCCCATGCGAGGAGTGTAGTTCGGCTGGCAGCACTGGCTCGGGGGCGATAATGGCGCTGATGCGAATCGACGAGATGCTTGCCACAAGCACCGACCCCGTGTTCTCCTTCGAGTTCTTTCCGCCGAAGACGCCGCAGGGTGAGCGCAACCTGCTTGCCGCAGTGACGGCGCTGCGCGAGCTCGAACCCGGGTTTGTGTCGGTCACGAAGACCGGCGCCAGCGCCCAGGCGCAGACGATCGAGCTCGTTCGCCGTATTCGCGCCGACCACGGGATTGAAGCGGCAGCGCACTTCACCTGTGCCGGTGCCACGCGTGATCAGTTGCGTGCATCGCTCGACGAGCTTCGTGCGACCGGGCTCGAAAACGTGTTGGCGCTACGTGGCGATCCGCCAAACGGCGAGACGTCGTTCGCCGCGACCGCGGGGGGTTTGACCCATGCAAGCGAGCTCGTCGCGCTCGTAACGAGCGAATATCCGTTCTGCACCGTCGCCGCCTGCTATCCGGAATCGCACCCAGAGGCGCCGGACGCCGACGCCGACATGGCCCATCTGCGGACGAAGGTCGATGCTGGCGTCCACGTGTTGATCACGAACCTGTTCTTCGCGAATGACGCTTACTTCGCTTTCGTGCGCCGAGCCCGTGACGCCGGCATCGAAGTCCCAATCGTCCCCGGGATCATGCCGATTACCAACGCGGATCAGATAAAGCGATTCACGTCGGTCTGCGGCGCAACCATTCCACCGGGTCTCTTGGATGCACTGGACGTCCGCGCTGGCGACGCTGAGGCTGTTGCCGACCTCGGCGTGGCCTATGCGACGCTGCAATGCGCGGAACTCCTCGCCGCCGGCGCCCCGGGTATTCACTTCTACACGCTGAATCGCTCACCGGCCACGCGCGCGATCGTCTCGGCACTGCGGCTGTCGCGCCCGTGGCAAGCCGCCCCGAGGTGAGCTCGGCGATTGCGCGCGGCGCGCTGTCGCCGCCCCCAGGTAGCGTCCACAACTATGGAAGCTGAGATCCCTTACCGCGTGCGCCGGGCGCCCCGAGCCAAGCGCGTACGGGTGCGCGTTGATCCCGAGCATGGCGTCGAGGTGGTGCTCCCGATGCGCGCCCCGGAGCGTGCAGCCGCCGCGGCAGTCGTCGAGCTAGCGCCCTGGATCGAGCGACGACTGGCCGAGCTCGCCGGCGCCCGCAAGCTGGTTGCACGGGAGCGTGGCTGGGTCCCATATCTCGATCGCCGTCTGGTGCTGGTGGTGCAAGCGGAGCGACGCCAGGTCCACCGTAACGGCGAAGCGCTGCTGGTTCCTGCTGGAGCCGCGGCACGGCCGGCGATCGAACGCTGGTATCGCAGGGCGGCGCGCGCGGAGCTGACACAGCGCCTCGATGCGGCGACGGCCGCGGCCGGCACGAGCTATGCGCGCCTGGCGGTCCGAAACCAGAGCACGCGCTGGGCCAGCTGTGGCAGCAGTGGCGTTATGAGCTTCAACTGGCGGCTTCTACTTGGCCCCGAACGGGTCCTCGACTACGTCGTCTGGCACGAGGTTTGCCACATTGAGGTGGCAAACCACTCGCCCCGCTTCTGGGCGCTGCTCGAATCGCGCTGTCCTGGGTGGCGAGAGCCAGCGGCATGGCTGCGCAAGAACGGCTCGGCCCTGGTTCTCTGAAGGCGCTTGCAACGCCCCAACCTCCCTTGCGGGTGGTGTCGGCGGGTAGTAGCTTCATCGCGCATGTCGACGAGGACTTCCTTCGCTTCCCTGGCGCTCGCGGTGTTTGCAATGGCGGCGGGGACCCCTGCTGCGAGCGTCGCCAAGCTCCCGGTGCGCGACGCGCGGGGCGCGCCGCAGCGCTCAGACCGCGACCGCACTGCGGCTGGCTCCGCGTCGCCCGGGAGCATCGTTGTCACGTTTGTCGGCTCCGGTTCCGGCAGCTACCGCTACAGCGTTTCGCCTCAGGGCAACAGCCCCGGCGACGCCTCCTGCACTGGCCCAGCGGTGTCCTACAGCGAGCGCGACAGTTACTCCTGGCGCTTCGCGTTCGTGGTCGCGCACGGTGGCGGTGTGCTGGACGGGCCGCTTACCTCGCAGGGCAGCGGCTCGTTGAGCGCAAGCACGGCGCACTGCGCGAGCGCCTTGACTGGAGCCGCTAGCTGCGGCCTGCAGCTCACGGCTCCGACGCCTGCCGACAACGATGATCTGGACTATCCCGACGCCAGCGTGACGGTTACCGGCAGCCATGTAACGGTGGCTGTGATCGGTGAGTTGGTGCTCGGCCCTACGGCGACCGGCTGTGGCGCAGGCGCCTACCAGCCGAGCCCAGTCGTGGGGTTCAACCAGCTTCAGGCCAACGTGACGGTCTCGCGTAGCGCCCTCGAGCGAAGCGGCCATGTCAGCGCGCCCTTCACCATGGCGGGCTCCGGGCTGTTCGCCGGCGTTCCGCTGAGCGGCGCCTGCGACGGTATGACGTGCCAGCCGCAGACCTGCGGGGACGCCGCGGCGGGCCCTGGCGGGACCACGGCCGCGTGCAGCTACGACGAGGCCTACGCGGGAACAGTCGAGGTGCGCGTCAACAAGTGATGCCGGCGGGCGGCCGCGCCGCGCCGCGCGTCGCGATGTCGCGCGTCGCGATTCGCTCAGCCGCGCTCGGCCAGCGGAACGTAGTCCCGGTTTCGCTCACCTGTGTAGATCTGGCGTGGCCGCGCGATCTTCTGCTCGCTGTCTTGGACCATCTCGAGCCATTGCGCGATCCAGCCGCTCGTGCGGCCGATCGCGAACATCACTGGAAACATCGCCATCGGCATGCCGAGCGCCTGGTAAATCAGGCCTGAGTAGAAGTCAACGTTTGGATAGAGCGAGCGCGATACGAAGTATTCCTCGCCCAGCGCGATCTTCTCGAGCTCCGTTGCGATGTCGAGCAGTGGGTTGACGCCGGTCACCTCGAACACGTCGTCGCATGCCTTCTTGATGATTCGCGCGCGCGGGTCGTAGTTCTTGTAGACACGATGGCCGAAGCCCATCAGCCGCTCACGGCCGGCCTTTACGCCGGCGATGAAGTCGGGGATGTTCTCCTTTGAGCCGATCCGCAACAGCATCCGCACGACCTCCTCGTTGGCGCCGCCGTGCGACGGACCGTAGAGCGCCGCGATGCCGCCGGCGATCGCCGAGTACGGGTCGACTCCCGACGAGCCGATCGCGCGCACCGCGCTCGTTGAGCAGTTCTGCTCGTGATCGGCGTGCAGAATGAAGAGGACGTCGAGCGCCTTCGCCAGTCGCGGATCGGGCTGGTACTTGAGCTCGGTCATCTTGTAGAGCATGCCGAGGAAGTTGCCCGCGTACTCGAGATCGTTGTCCGGGTAGACGTAGGGCTGGCCCATGTTGTGCCGGTAGGAGAACGCGGCGAGCGTTGGCATCTTGGCGATCAAGCGGATTGTTTGGATCGCCCGGTTGGCCGGGTCATGGATCTGGTTGGCGTCGGGGTAGAAGGTCGAGAGCGCGCCAATCGAGCCGAGCAGCATTCCCATTGGGTGCGCATCGTGGCGGAAGCCCTGGATGAAGCTCTTGACGTTCTCGTGAACGAACGTGTGGGTCTTGATTTCATGCGTCCAGGTGGCGAGCTCGGCTGCTGTCGGGAGCTCACCGTGGACGAGCAGGTAGGCAACCTCGAGGTAGGTCGAGTGCTCGGCAAGCTGTTCGATTGGATAGCCGCGGTACTCGAGGACGCCCAAGTCGCCGTCGAGATAGGTGATCGCGCTGCGGCACGAAGCGGTGTTCATAAACGCCGGGTCGTAGGCGAGCAGGCCGAAGTCGTCTTCGCTGGTCTTGATCTGGCGTAGGTCGAGGGAGCGGATCGCGCCGTCGACGATCGGGATCTCGTAGGTCTCGCCGGTCCGGCTGTCTGTGATCCGCAGCGTGTCCTCGGCTTTTCCGTCTGTGTCGCCCGCGAGGGCCGCTGCGGCCTCTGTCTTCGTTGTCATCGCGTTCCCCGATCGTCCGTAGGGTCGACTCGATTATGCGCTACGGGACCCGTCGCCAGCGTCGCCAGCCTCGCCAGCGTCGCCGGCGTCGCCATAGCGGCTCGCCGTGGCCGCGACCTGCCCTTGGTAGTGACTGCCGAGCTCGGCGTGGCCGTAGGGACGCTCCGCGGGAGCATCGAGGGTCATAAACGAAAGCTGCGCGATCGGTAGGCCGGCCCAGAGCTTGATCGGGACGCGCGTCAGGTTGTTGAGCTCGAGCGTCAGCGTCCCGTGCCAGCCAGGGTCACAGAAGCCCGCTGTGGCATGGACGATCAGACCGAGCCGGCCGAGCGAGGACTTTCCCTCGATGCGGGCGACGATGTTGTTCGGCAGCGTCACGTTCTCGAGCGTGGCGCCGAGACAGAACTCTCCCGGATGGATTACGAACGGCTCGTCGCTTGAGATGACGTGCGGCTCGGTCAGGTTTCGCGGCGGCTCGCGCAGATCGATCGCCGATGCGCGGTGGTTATGAAACACGCGAAACGTGTTGCCGAGGCGCAGATCCACACTCGCCGGCTGGACCAACGAGGGATCCCAGGGGTCGATGATGATCGTCCCGTCTTCGACGAGGCGACGGATCGTGCCATCGGAAAGCACCGATGACATGGTCACCGGCGCCGTGACTCCTTGCACGCGATCAGCGCTCGATCTTGCAAGCGCGGGCGTGCACGGTCCGCACGCGGCTCGGTGCCGGGGCCGGGGCCGGGGCCGCACCGTGGGGACCACGGCGCGGCTTGCGAGGAAGCAGCGGGCGGGGGTGCGGGTCGGCGCGGAGCTTGGATCCACCGTCGCCCTCGTCGCCGGCCGGGAGCGGTTCATCGGCGGACTTGTGGATCACCCACCAGACGATCCCAATCATCACGAGGATCGGGATCTTGAGGATCAGCATCGGCCAGATGGAGGTCCCAGTCATACGGCTCGACCGATCCTACTACCCGCTGAGGCCCGCCGCTAGCGGCCTCCGCGGACGCCCCTGAAGCGCTCCACGGAGAAGCTCGTCATGCGTCGCAACTCGGCGACTCGGGCCGTGATCTCGGCCAACGTCAGGCGCGCGACGCGCTCTGTGCCAAACGCCTCGACGTTGAACGACGCGATCGCGGTCCCGTAGGCCATCGCCCGTCGAAGCAGGGCCGCGGTGAGCCTGCTGCCAGGCGGCTGCGAGGCGATGTAGCCGACGAAGCCGCCGGCAAAGCTGTCGCCGGCACCGGTTGGATCGACGACCGTCTCGAGCGGAAAGGCCGGAATCGAGAAGTAGCCGTCGGGGGTAATCAAAGCCGCACCGTAGGCACCGAGCTTCGCGACGACGCACCCGCCTCCCGCCGGCCTCCACGAAAGCACCTCCTGGGCTGCGCTGAGGAGGTTTGGCTTGTCGGTGAGTTGGCGCAGTTCGGCGTCGTTGAGGATCAGGCAGTCGACCTCGTTGATCGCGTCGACGAGCGAGTCGCGGGCTATGTCGATCCAAAGGTTCATCGAATCGAGCGCAGCGAACCGCGTGTCCTGGCACTGCGCGCGCACCGCGCGCTGGAGGTCGGGCTGAATGTTTGCGAGAAACAGCACCTCGCTCGCGCGTGAGGCCCCAGAGAGACTGGGGGCGAAGTGTTCGAATACGCCCAGTTGCGTATCGAGTGTCTCGCGGCTGTTGAGGTCCCAGCCGTACTCCCCGCGCCAGAAAAAAGTGCGTCCGCCCTGAACATGCTCGATGTCGCTGACGTCGATGCCGCGGCTGCGCAGCACATCGAGCTCGGCCTCGCCGAAATCGTCGCCGACCGGGCCGACCATTCGCACGACGTCGAAGAACGAAGCGGCGAGCGCGAAGTGGACGGCGGCGCCTCCAAGCATCCGTTGGCGCTCGCCAAACGGGGTCTTGACGGCGTCAAACGCGATCGATCCAACGACGGTTATGGGCATCGGGCCTGCGAAGGCTAACGACTGGGGCCGTGTGGTCCACGCTCGACCTCGCGCGCGAGCGGTTGTTGGCCGACCGGCGGCGGCGGTCGCGATGGCCGAGTTGGTGCGCCCAATAAGCTGGGTGGATGACTGGATTCGAAGCGCTAGGTCTGTCGGAGTCCGCACTGGCTGCTCTTCGCCGTGTCGGCTACGAGTCACCGACAGCGATCCAGGCACAGGCGATCCCGCCGCTGCTCGCCGGTCGGGACGTGATCGGGCAGGCTCAGACTGGCACCGGCAAGACGGCTGCGTTTGGACTGCCGATCGTTGAGTACGTCGATCCGGCGCTCGAGGAGGTGCAGGCGCTCGTACTCACGCCGACGCGCGAGCTGTGCATCCAGGTGACGCAAGCGATCCGCGCCTACGGTGCAACCCACGGCGTCGACGTGGTCGCGGTGTTCGGCGGCGCGCCGATTCGAAACCAGGAGGCGCAGCTGCGCGGCGGCGGGCACATCGTCGTCGGCACGGTCGGGCGCGTCCTCGATCTCGTCTCGCGGGGGTCGCTGGTGCTCCACGACTGCCGCTTTGTCGTCCTCGACGAAGCGGACGAGATGCTCGATCTCGGGTTTCTCGAGGACGTCGAGAAGATCCTCGCGGCGACGCCCTCGGGACGCCAGACCGCGCTTTTCTCGGCGACCATGCCGCCGCCGATTCGGGCGCTCGCCGATCGCTATCTGTATGACCCACTGGTGATCGCGGTCGAGGCTGCGACGCTGACGATCGACACCGTCGAGCAGTTCCAGCTCCCCGTCGAGACGCGCGAGAAGGCGGCGAAGCTGGTCGAGGTGCTCCGCGCAGAAAAGCCCGACCAGGCGATCGTTTTCGTTCGCACCAAGATCCGCTGCGATCAGCTGTTTCGCACCCTGCGCGATCAGGGTATGAACGTTCGCGCCCTCCATGGCGACCTCAGCCAAGGGCAGCGCGACGGCGTGATGCTGGCCTTCAAGGGTGGACGTGTACCGGTGCTCGTCGCGACTGACGTCGCGGCCCGCGGCCTTGATATCTCGACCGTGACCCACGTCGTCAACTTCGACGTGCCGACAGCTCCAGACACCTACGTCCATCGCATCGGCCGAACCGGCCGGGTCGGCCGCTCCGGACGCGCGATCACCTTTGTCGAGGATCGCCAGAAGCGCGAGATGGAGGCGATCGAGCGCCACATCGGAACGTCGATTGCGCCGTGGAAGCCGGGCGCGAGCACCACGCCGGCGACCGTCACGACGCGGCCACGTCGCCACGCCAAACCGCACGTCAGTCGCGCCGCCGACGAACCACGCGCGCGGTTGATCGCCAGTGGTGGCCGTGCGGCCGGCATCGCGGTCGCCGATCTCGTCGCCGCGGTCACCCGGGCCACCGGGCTCGACGGCGAGGCGGTTAGCGACGTGACGGTACTCGAGCGTTTCGCGTTGCTCAGCGTGCCGGCCCCGGAGGCCGACCGCGTCATCGCGAGCGCTGATGGGGTCGAGGTCTGCGGCCACCGTCTCGCGCTTGAGCGCGCCGCCGACTGAGCCTCGCTATCGTGGCCGGTTCGCCCCCGAGTAGAGGAGCTGCCGCGATGTCTCTCGCCACCATCACCACCTCCGAAGGGCCGATCGTGCTCGAGCTGTTCGATGACGACGCGCCGAAAACGGTTGAGAACTTCACCACGCTCGCCGGCAAGGGTTTCTACGACGGCCTGATTTTCCACCGCGTGATCCGCGGCTTCATGCTCCAGGCGGGGTGCCCGCAGGGAACCGGAACCGGCGGCCCCGGCTACACCTTCGATGACGAGTTCAACTCGCACCGGATCGTCCGCGGCGTGCTCGCGATGGCCAACGCCGGACCGAACACGAACGGCTCACAGTTTTTCATCGTCACGGCCAACGAATGCGCGTGGCTCGATGGCAAGCACACCGTGTTCGGGCGCGTGAGCGACGGTATGGACGTCGTCGACGCGATCGAGGCGGTCGAGACCGACGGCGGTGACCGCCCGACGAATCCGGTGCTGATCGAGAGCGTGAGCATCGCGGCGTAGACTCCGCGTGGTCCGTTCTCGCGAGCACAGGAGGCGCGGTGGAAGGTGCCGAGAAGCAGGCCTTGATCGCTCCGAACGGCAAGGCGGTCGGCGGCAGCTCGATTGAAGTGCGCAACCCGGCGACGGGTGCGTATGTGGCGAGCGTGGCATGCGTTGACGATGCTGGGCTCGAGCTGCTGGCGCAGCGCGGGCGCGCGGCGCAGCCGGCGTGGTCCGAGCTCGGCGTGGGCGGACGTGCGGTGATCCTCGGAGCGCTGCGTCGCTGGCTCTCAGAGAATTCCGAGCGCGTCATCGAGACGGTGATCAGCGAGACCGGCAAGCCCTACGAGGACGCGCAGCTGTACGACTTGGGCTACGGCCTTGCCGCCTTGTCGTTCTGGACGCGTAACGCGCCGCGCTACCTCCAAGAACAGCGCTTTTTTGCGCACACGCCGCTCCTCGCCGGCAGACGCCTCGTAACGCGCTACGTGCCGCGCGGCCTGGTCGGCGTAATCGGGCCGTGGAACTACCCGCTAGTCAACTCCTTCGGTGACTGCATCCCGGCGCTGATGGCCGGCAATAGCGTGATTCTCAAGCCGTCCGAGCTCACACCGCTGACCTCCTTGCTGATGGCCGAGGCGGGGGCCGAGTGCGGCATTCCCGACGCTGTCTTCCAGGTCGCGCCCGGCGGTGGCGAGACCGGCGCGGCGCTCGTCGACCTCGTCGACTTCGTCATGTTCACCGGCTCGATCGCCACCGGACGCGCTGTCGCGCTCCGCGCGGCGCAGACCCTGACCCCTGTCTCGCTTGAGCTCGGCGGCAAGGATGCGCTGATCGTGCTCGACGGCGCGGACCTCGAACGGGCTGCCAACGTTGCGGTGTTCTACGCGATGATGAACAGCGGCGCGGCCTGCGTCTCGCTCGAGCGCGTCTACGCCGAATCGACGATCTATAGCGAGTTCACTGCCAAGCTCGCGGAGAAGGTTGCGGCGCTGCGCTACGGCGCGCCACATGGCCCGGGATCGGTTGATGTGGGGGCGATCACCGATGAGCGTCAGCTCGACACGATCGAGGCCCACGTCGCCGATGCGCTTGCCAAGGGCGCGCGGCTGCTCGCCGGTGACCGCCGCGGCGAGCGGTCAGGCCGCTTCTTCGAGCCGACGTTGCTCGTCGACACCGACCACACGATGGCCTGCATGAACGAGGAGACATTTGGCCCGACGCTGGCGGTCATGCGCGTTGCCGACGAGGACGCCGCGGTAGCGCTGCTCAACGATTCGCGCTATGGCCTCGGCGCCGCGGTGTTTGCGCGCGACGCCGCGGAGGGGGAGCGCGTCGCGCGCCGTCTGGCAGTCGGCGCGGTTTGCGTCAACGACGCCGCGATCAACTACTTCGCACTCGAAGCGCCGATGGGCGGCGTCAAGCAGTCAGGCCTCGGCGTGCGGCACGGGCCCGACGGCATCCGCAAGTTCGCGAGCCAGCAGACGATTCTGATCACGCCCCGTTGGATGCCCCGCCGCGAGCCGCAGATGTATGCCTACTCGGCGTGGATGACCAAGCTGATCGGGCGCTGGCTGAAGCTGCTCTACGGCCGCAGGGCTTCAACCACACCCGAGCACCCCGAGCCTGCGGCGAAGCGGTTGCTGCGGGCCGCCAGGCGACGCGCGTCCGGCGACTAGATAGCCTCGTCCGCGCTCTGGCGTCGGATCTCTTCGAGCCGCGCGTCGGAGATCTGCTCGAAGGCATCAAGCACAGCCGGATCGAAGTGCCCGGGGCTTTGGTGGAGGATCCGGCGCGCCTGCGCGATCGTGACCGCGTCGCGGTAGGGGCGGTCACTCGTCAGTGCATCGAGCGCATCGGCGAGCGCGAACACGCGCGCGGCGAGCGGGATCTCCTCGCCCGCGAGTCCATCCGGGTATCCGCTGCCATCCCAGCGCTCGTGGTGGTGGCGGACGACCTCCGTGGCCGGGCCGAGGAAGGCGATCCCGGCGATGATCTCCTCGCCGATGACCGGGTGGCGTCGCATGATCTCGAGCTCTGTGGCGTCGAGCCTGCCGGGCTTGAAGAGGATGGCGTCGGGGACCGCGACCTTGCCGACGTCGTGCAGGAGGAAGCCAAACTCGATCTCGGGTTGGCTCGAGAGCGGGAGCCCGCTCACGGCGGCGATCTCTACGCCAAAGGCGGCGACGCGCTCGGCGTGATGCGCGGTGTAGGCGTCGCGCGCCTCGACGGCGTTTGAGAGAGCACGCACGGTGGCCATGTAGGAGTCGTCGAGCTCCCGCGCGCGGTGACGCTCACGCCTGGACGTTGCGCGCAGCTCGGCGGCGTAGCGATCGAGCTGGCGCTCCTTGGCGGCATCCTCAACACGGTGGCGGTCGAGCGCCTCCTGTAGCGCCGCGACCTCACTCTCAAGGGAGCCGCCGATGACCTGCTGCTCCCGTTGTGCCACGCGCCAAACCCTAGCGTGCGGACTGGCTGGGACAGCGACGCCAGGCGGTTTACGGGCGCGCCGCCTGGGGCATCAGATCGCGTGGGGGCGCAACCTTTGCTGCTCGCAGGCGTTCTAGTCGGGTGGCGCGCGCAGCTAATCTGCGCCGCTAAGCTCAGCCATGCCCTTACGCAAGCGCACAGCCCTGGCCTGTTGTCTTGGCGCGATCAGCGCCATTCTGGCGTTCGCGCCGGCGGCCCTCGCCTCCTACAACGAGACCGTGTTTTTCGAAGCGCCGACGCAGCTGCTCTCGGCGACAGAACGTCCCGCTGCGATTTCCCAGATGCAGTCGCTCGGTGTGCACGCGGTGCGGATTCTGCTCGACTGGAACGACGTCGCGCCGGATCCGAACTCGCGCCACAAACCGAAGCTCAACCTGACGAACCCCGCCAACTACAACTGGGGGCAGTACGCGGTGCTGATGTCAGAGATGCAGTCGCTGCACTGGCAGGTGCTGCTCACCGTGACCGGTCCGGTGCCCTGCTGGGCTTCAAGCTGCGCCAAGAAGCGCGTGACCGACCCCAACGAAGCCGACTATGGCCAGTTCTTGGAGGCCGTCGGCCGCGAGTTCGGTACCTACGTAAAGCTCTACTCGGTTTGGAACGAGCCCAACCAGCCGCAGTTCCTCGAGCCCCAGTACAGCAAAGGACAGATAGCCTCGGCGGCGATCTACCGCAAGCTCTTCCTCGACGGCTATGCGGGCCTGAAGGCATCGGGCAACTTCAACGGGATGAAGGTGCTGATGGGCGAGACCTCGCCCGTCGGTTCCAGCGTCGAGGGGATTCCGGCGCCGCTGGCGTTTATGCGCGCGGTGCTCTGCCTCAACTCGCACTACGTCAAGGCGAAGAGCTGCGGCAAGCTGCCGGCCGCCGGCTATGCCCAGCACCCCTACACCGTGCCCACCGGCAAGACGGGTGTGTACTGGGTCCCGCCGAACCCCGATGACGTGACGATCTCAACCCTTGGGCGGCTCAGTACGGCGCTCAACCGTGCGGCCGCAGCCGGTGCGATCGCGGCCAACATGCCGATCTACGTCACCGAGTTCGGCATTCAAAGCAAGCCCAATCCGCTGCTCGGCGTCTCGGTCACGCTGCAGGCCGAATACGACGCAATCGCCGAGCACCTCGCCTGGGAGAACCCTCGAGTCGTCTCCTTCGATCAATACCTGCTGAGCGACGACTCCGCCTACGGCTTCCAATCCGGGCTCGAATATAAGAACGGCAAGAAGAAGCCTGAGTTCAACGGCTGGCGTCTGCCGCTCACCGTGACGCGCTACGGCGCCAAGGTTGCCTTCTGGGGGCTCGTGCGGCCCGCCGGGGATTCCTCGACCAGCGCCGCAACCACGGGCACGACCACGACCACCGGGACGAGCGGGACGAGCGGGAGCACCGCCGCGTCGGGGAACACCGGCGCCAGCGCCACCGTTTCCTCGTCCTCTGTCGTACTCGAGTACTCCGCCGACGGAGGGCGTAAATGGAAGACCTTGCTGACCGTCAAGCTCGGATCCCGGGGCTACTGGTCGGCCGGTGGAAACTACGTCGCCGGACGCGTCTGGCGCGCGCAGTGGACCGCACCGACCGGCACCGTCTACGACGGCGCGACGATCGCGGCCTACAGCACCTCGGGCAAGCTGCAGTAGCGAGTCGCTGCGACAGGACACCGGCGCGGCGTACGCTTGAGCAGCGATGCCCGAACTGCCGGAGGTCGAAATCACCGCGCGGCTGCTGGACGGGGCGCTGCGCGGCGCCACCGTCGAGTCGGCGCTCGCGCCGGGTATCAACACGCTGAAGACCTTCGCGCCGCCACTCGGTGAGCTATCTGGGCAGAAGGTGACGAGTATCGGTCGCCGGGGAAAGCAGTTCATCGTTTCCTTCGACGGCGAGATGGCACTGCTGATCCATTTGATGTCGGCCGGTCGCCTCCAGCTCTACGACCGCCACGCCGCTCCGCGCGATCGCACCTCGCGGCTGCTCATTCGCTTTGCCGATGGCCGCGAGCTGCGCCTGCGCGAGTTCGGTACCAAGCAGGCGGCGTGGGCGAAGCTGCTGCCCGCCGACGCAATCGAGCGCGACGAAGCGACCGCCCGATTGGGGCCCGAGGCATGGCCCGCGCCACCCGCCGACCTCGCCCAGCGCCTGGCCGAGGCTCGGCCGCTGCACGCGTTGCTACGCGACCAGCGTGTGATCGCCGGCATCGGCCGCTCATGGGTCGATGAGATCCTCTGGACGGCGAAGCTGTCGCCATTCAAACGCGGCCTCGATCTTTCCGCCGAAGAGGTTGCGACGCTCGCAGATGCGATCAGCGTGACGCTCGGGGGCGCGCTCGCGCACTACGAGACCACGTTGAAGCTGCCGATCCCCGACAAGCTGCCGATGCCACTGGCGGTGCATCGACACGACGGCGAGCCGTGTCCGCGCTGTGCCACGCAGCTGCGCTCCGTGCACTTCGAGGAGCAGGTGATGACCTACTGTCCAAGCTGCCAGACCGGCGGGCGCATGCTCAAGGATCGTCGCCTCTCGCGCCTGCTGAAATAGTGTCCGCACCAACCCGAAGGTCATCCCATGATCGAGCAGGGCGCCGCGGCACCGGACTTCACGCTCGCCGACCAGCATGGCGAGGACGTGACGCTCTCGGATCTGCGTGGCAAGACCGTCGTCCTCTACTTTTATCCCAAGGCGGACACGCCTGGCTGTACCAAGCAGGCCTGCGGCGTTCGCGATCGGCGTGCCGACTATGCCGCCGCCGGCGTCGTCGTGCTCGGCGTCTCAGCCGACCCGGTCAAGGCGATCCAGAAGTTCGCCGACAAGTACGAGCTCGACTTCACGCTGCTTGCCGACGCCGACCATGCGGTCGCGGAGCGCTACGGCGTCTGGGTCGAAAAAACGCGCTACGGCCGGACCTATTGGGGCATCGCGCGCACGACCTTCATCATCGACGCCGCCGGCACGGTCGCTCGCGTTCTCCCCAACATCAAGCCTGAGACCCACGACGATCTCGTGCTGGAGACGCTCGGGAGCCTCGGCGCGGCAACCAGCTGAACCGCGCGCCCCAGCTGGAGCGCCCCAGCTACGCGACGAGCACGAGCGCTGGCGGCGCGCTCGCCTTACAGACGCGATCGCGGCCGGCTCGCTTGGCGTCGTAGAGCGCGCGGTCGGCGTAGGCCATCAGCTCGCTCGGTCTGCTCGCCAGCGAACTGTCGGCGACGCCGATCGAGATCGCGACTCCGGGCCCGGTCTCCTGCAGGCGACCGACCTCCTGGCGCAGCCGCTCAGCGACCGTCATCGCGCTGTCGCAGTCGCAGCCGACCAGCAGCAGCGCGATTTCCTCACCGCCGATGCGAGCCACGGTGTCGAACGCGCGGACGCCGGATAGCAGGTCACTCGCGACACGCTTGAGCACCGCGTCGCCAACGGCGTGTCCGTGCAAGTCGTTGATCGACTTGAAGCAGTCGAGGTCGCACATCAGGACCGCGCAGGTCTCGTTCGTTCGCGCGCAGCGCTCGAGCTCCTGTTCGAGGCGCTGGTCAAAGCCACGGCGGTTCAGCAGGCCCGTCAACGGGTCGCAGCGTGCGAGGCCGTCGAGCTCAGTGAGCGCGCCCGTCAACTGGTGGCGCAGCACCGACACCGTTGCGGCAGCGCTGCCGAACACGATCGTTGCGCTCGTCCACCACAGGAGGCTCGCACCCGTGCTCAGCTGGCGACTGACGAGCCAGCCGTAAGCAGCACAGCAGACGATGAGCGTGCACAGCGCGAGTTGCGCGCGCAGGAAGCAGGCCGCGAACACCGCCGGGAGAAAGAACAGCATCACGTCATTCGATGCGCTTGCCCGGCTCACGGTCGCCGAGAGCGTGACGAGAATCGTCACGAGCAGAACCAGGCCGCCAAGCGTGACATCGCCGAAACGCTCGCCGGCGCGCCAGGTCACGACCGCGCAGAGCCCCACGAGTCCGCACGTCGCGAGACGGACTACCAGCGCCGTATGGTTAGCGTGCGGCCCGACCGCCGCGGCGATCGTCAGCGCGGCACTCGCGACAAGCAACATCGCGGTGGCGTGTGCTCGCAGGCGGGGCAGCGCGAGGTCCATATCAGCGACATCGGCAGTCACCGACACGGCGTCTCGTGCCTTGGACGTATCGCCGAGTTCGCCGGCGCGTCCTGGACGCCAGAGCCCCCTCAGCGTCCGTCATCGGCCATCGGCTCGCCACGCACCCGCCGCGCCCATTAGCGTGTATAGGACCCCTGACGGGGCCGTCGCCACGGAGCGGCGAGAACCCGTCCCGCGCGGCCGCGTCAGGATCGAGCCACCAACGAAAAGGAGCCACCGATGTCGATGAATACTGCCGCTCCGCTCGCCGACGAGCTCGAGCGCCTCCTCGCGACCGACGAGCTGCCGGCCGACGCCCGGGCGATCCCGGGGCCGATGCTGCGCAGCGAGCTCGAGGAAGACGATGACGACCTCTTCGGCGACGACGACGTCAGCGAGTTTGACGATGACGATGAAGAGCTCGCGGTCGAAGAAGACGACGACGACGACGACCTCGACGACGAAGAGTTCGAGTCCGAGCTCTCCGTCTGAGCTCAAGACCCCAGCGCGGCACCGCCGCGCCGCGGGGTGTCGCTCCATTCGACCATCCGCCGCGTAGGCTAGGCGGCGGACGTGCTCGACATTCTCGCATCGGCTTCGCTCGGTCGGACCATCACCGACTTTTTCGATGCGGTCGGGTCGTTCTTTTCCAACCTCGCGGCGGTCCACTGGAGCTCGCTGCTCGTGGGCTTGCTGTTCTTCGCCGCGAACCTGACGCTGCGCTCCCGTGCGATCTTCAACAGCCTCCGCGCCGCCTATCCCGCCGTGCGCTTCCAGTGGCGGCGCATATGGGGCGCCTACTTTGCCGCGGTCGGATTGGACAACGTCGTCCCGGCCCGCGGCGGCGACGTGGTCAAGATCTTCCTGACAAAGAGCTCGATCCCCGACTCCACCTATGCGACGGTCGCCGCGGCCGTCTACACCGAGGCGCCATTCGACGTCGTGATCGGAATCTTCGTGCTGATCTTCGCCTTCTCACAAGGCGTCTTTCCCAAGCCGCCGGCCTTTGCCAAGCTCAGCGCGTTTGATCTCTCCTTTCTCGCCTCGAACGTTCGCCTGACGCTGTTCCTGCTTACCGCCCTGGTGATTGCCACATTGGTCGCGTTCGCGGTGCTCTCGCGCCGGGTGCTGGCTTTCTGGGAGCGGGTTCGCCAGGGCTTCACGATCCTCCGCGACCGCGAGCGCTACCTGCACGAGGTCGTTGCCCTACAGGCCTTGGCCTGGCTATGTCGCGCGGCGGGCTTTTGGTTTCTGCTCGACGCGTTTCGCGTCGGCGCCTCGGTGCGCAACGTGATGCTCGTGTTCGGCGTCAGCGCCGTTGCCGGCGCGATACCGCTCACGCCCGGCGGTGCCGGAGTGCAGCAGGCCCTGCTCGTCACGGTCTTTCGCCACGCCGCCCCGACCAGCGTTGTCGCCGCCTATTCGGTGGGACAGCAGATCGCGATCGCCGCGTTGACCTCCGGCGTCGGCTTCGTCGCGCTCGTCACGATCTTTCGCTTCCGCTCCTTCAAGGACGTGGTCCGCGCCGGCCGTGCTGACCGCAAAGCCGAGGACCGGGCGGGCAACGGCGCTACTGCAGACCCGAGCGAGCCTCGCGCACGAGCGTGACGGCCTCGGGAAAGACGAGCGCCATCACCGCGCGGATCTGCTGCGCCTGCTGCTCGGCGTTGCCTTGAACGTTCACGCGGTTGATCGCCGCGACGGTCATGTCGACCGCGAGCTTGATCGCGTTGTCGGCCCAGGCGAGACGTTGCTGGCCCTGCATCTGCTCGGCGAACTCAGCCATCCGTCGCTGCAGCTCGTCGGGATCGCCGAACAGTCCACCGAAACCTTCCATGCACGCAACCCTAGCGCGCGTGGCCTGGTTGAAAGCGTCCGGGTAGACTCCCTCCGGCAATGGACGATCGCGAGCGCCAGCTCGAATCAGAGGGCGCGGCTCGCCGGCGCGTCGGCATCCTAGCGATCGTTGCGGGGGTTCTCTACCTGGGCGGCGAGGTTCTCCTCGGCATACTCGTCACCGCCAAGACTCCGTCGGTCGGACTGGTGCAGGGTCTCGCTCCGGCGCTCCGCGGCCAAGCGGCGGCCAGCGTGGACCCAAGGACGATCGAGTTGAGCTTTCTCGATCACCACGCTGTTGAGAGCATCGTGCTTTCCGTGGTGATTGCCATCGGCCTCGCCGCGATGCGCTGGCCGTTGGTCTACCTCCGCGACGCCGATGTGGCACGCGGCGGCAAGCCCGCGAAGGTGACGGCGGTGCTGGCCAACTATGTGCCGGGGCTGCTGGGCATCTGCGGCGTCGCCCTCGCCGTGTCGCTCGCGATCGGCGCGCACGACTACCTCGCGCACGCGGCTCGCGACAGTGCCGCGGTCAAGGTGGCCATCGCCGGGCCGCTACGTTTCGGGCTCGCAATTGTGTGCTACGCGCTCGCCCCGCTCGCACTCGCGGTCACCTTCGTGTTCATCTCGATCCGTGCGATGCGTGACGGACTGCTCCCGCGCCTCTTGGGCTGGCTCGGGGCCATCGCAGGCGTTCTCTTCATCATCGACCTCGTGCCGGCCCCGGCCCTGCAGTTCATCTGGCTTGTCGGCCTGGGCCTGATGCTTCTGCAGGTCGGCGGACAGCGGCTGCCACCAGCCTGGGCGGCGGGCGAGGCGATCCCCTGGGTACGCAGTCAGCCGCAACGCCGGGCGCGAGGCGCCGGACCGACGTTCGGTCGTCGCGCTGGGCGGGCCCCGGTGCCGGCACCGGCACCGCGGGTTCCGGCCACGGTCGCAAGCGGCAGCGCCAAGAAGCGCAAGCGTCGCCGGCGCTGACGCCGACGCCCGCCCGCCGAGAAGCGAACCTTTCGCTGGTGCGCCGGCGCTGACGCCCACGCCCGCCCGCCCGCCAAGAAGCGAAAGTTTCGCTGCGCCCGCGACACCCGCCGGTGTAGTTCTTCCCCCAAAACTACAAAAAACTTTTCGACTTTCCTCGCCAAGTGTGGCTATGCTCGTGGCGTCTCAACTGCGGGTTTCCCGTGAGACCCGCGCAACAAAGCCGTTCGCGTCGTCGCGCCGGCTTAGGAGAGGAGTCCAATAATGGAAGGATCTGGCGGCTCGTCGTCATGGACGCCCGCGAACCCAGCACCGCTGGGGCTCGCTGCGTTCGCGATGACGACGTTCGTTCTCTCGATGTTCAATGCGAATCTCGTGAGCCCCGCAGGGGAGCCCGTCGTGCTCGGCCTCGCGCTTGCCTATGGCGGCATCGCGCAGCTACTCGCCGGGATGTGGGAGTTCCGCACCGGTAACACGTTCGGTGCGCTCGCGTTTACGTCGTACGGAGCGTTTTGGATCTCGTTCTGGGCGCTGGTCGTTTTCTACGCCAAGGACATCACCGGCAACGCCGGGCACGACATTGGGTTGTACCTTTGGGCATGGGCGATCTTCACCGCCTACATGACCGTCGCAGCAACGAAGGTGAGCGGATCGGTGCTCCTCGTCTTCGTACTGCTGACAATCACGTTTATCCTGCTGGCAATCGGCACCACCGGTGCCCACGCAAACATCACGCACTGGGGCGGCTACATCGGCCTGGCAACAGCCGCCGCCGCCTGGTACGCGTCGTTTGGGGGTGTTGTCAACAGCACGTTTGGCAGAAACGTCGTACCGCTGTTCCCAGCCAAGAGGTAGCTGCACGCAAGCACGGTCGAAAGTGGCGGCGCACGCGTTGCGCCGCCACCTCGATCGCCCCGACTGCAAAGTGAGGTGAGCCAAAATGGCGACTGACCAGAGTCAGGCCAACACGAGCGACATGGAGCTCGAGCGCGAGCTAGCGTCGCTCCTCGATATTGAGCGGTTTCCGCCGTCGGCCGAGTTCCGCGAGCACGCGTTGCTGAACGACCCGGCGATCTATGAAGAGGCCGAGCGCGACTGGCAAGGGTGGTGGGTAAAGCAGGCCGAAGAACTCCACTGGTTCAAGAAGTGGGACACCGTCCTCGACGACTCCAACCCGCCCTTCTACAAGTGGTTCGTCGGCGGCCAGCTGAACGTCTCTTACAACTGTCTTGACCGCCACGTGGAAGCTGGACGTGGCGACCGGGTGGCCCTCAACTGGCTCGGCGAGGATGGCTCTGAGCGCACGCTCACCTATGCCGACATCCTGGCCGACGTCGAGCGCTTCGCCAACGCGCTCACCGACCTCGGCATCAAGAAGGGCGACGTCGTCGGGATCTACCTGCCGATGATCCCTGAGGTCGTCGTCGCGATGCTCGCCTGTGCGCGCATCGGTGCGCCGCACAACGTCGTCTTCGGCGGCTTCTCGCCCGAGGCCGTCCGCGAGCGGATGGAGTTCTCCGAGGCGAAGGCGCTGATCACCGTCGACGGTGCCTCGCGCAAGGGCACGATCGCCGCGATCAAGCAGTCCGTCGACGTCGTCATGGGCGACCTCGATTCGCTCGAGCACATCATCGTGGTCGCCTCCAAGGGGACCGAGTGCGAGATGCGCCCGGGCCGTGACGTCTGGTACCACGAGATCATGGATGCGGCTGACGCCAAGCATCCGGCCCAGCCGATGGACGCCGAGGACCCGCTGTACATCCTCTATACCAGCGGCTCGACGGCGAAGCCGAAGGGCATCCTGCACACCTCCGGTGGCTATCTCACCGGCGTCAGCGCAACCCACCGCTACATCTTCGACCTCCATTCGGAGGAGGACGTGTACTGGTGTGCCGCCGACGTCGGCTGGGTCACCGGACACTCCTACATCGTCTACGGGCCGCTGGCGAACGGCGCGACGACGGTCATGTACGAGGGCGCGCCGGACTACCCCCACAAGGGGATCTGGTGGGAGATCATCGAGAAGTACGGCGTGAGCATCTTCTACACCGCGCCGACGGCGATCCGTGCCTGCATCAAGTGGGGCGCGGACTTTCCCCGCAAACACGACCTGAGCTCGTTGCGCCTGCTGGGGTCGGTCGGTGAGCCGATCAACCCGAAGGCCTGGCTGTGGTACTACAAGATCATCGGCGGCGAGCGTTGCCCGATCGTCGACACCTGGTGGCAGACAGAGACCGGCGCGATCATGATCACGCCACTCCCCGGCATCACGGAGACCAAGCCCGGCTCGGCAACGACGCCGTTCCCCGGGATCAGAGCCGACGTGGTCGACGAGCACGAGGGCAAGACGATCGAGGAAGGTCAGGGACTGCTCGTCCTGACGCGGCCTTGGCCGTCGATGCTGCGCACGCTCTACAAGGACGACGACCGTTTCATCGAGACCTACTTCAAGCGTTTCGGCAAGACGACCTATCTCGTCGGCGACGCGGCACGTCGCGACAAGGACGGCTACATCTGGGTGATCGGGCGCATCGACGACGTCGTCAACGTCTCGGGCCACCGTCTCTCGACGGCCGAGGTCGAGTCGGCGATCGTCGCTCACGAAGCGGTCGCCGAGGCGGCCGTGATCGGTCAGTCAGACGAGTTGACCGGCCAGGCGATCTGCGCGTTCGTGACGCTCCAGGGCACGATCGAGGGCACCGAGGAGATCGAGGCCGGGATCCGCGACACGGTCGCCACCCGGATCGGCAAGTTCGCCCGACCCAAGCGCATCATCTGGGCCGACGACCTGCCGAAGACGCGCTCCGGCAAGATCATGCGCCGGCTCCTGCGTGACATCGCCGAGGGCCGCGCGCTCGGCGACGTCACGACGCTGCGCGACCCCGCCGTGGTCGAGTTGCTCGGCCAGGCGATCGCGAGCTCCGAAGAGGACTGACTCTGCGGGCTGCGGCGGCGGAAGGCTCCTCCAGCGAGCCTCCCGCCGCCCTCGCCTGCTTTTGTGCGGTCTCTGTGGGGCGCACGGTCCGCTCTTCACGAAGCAGCGCTTTTCTGCATGTGTGCGCTGACAAGCCGGCTCGCTCGGAGGCTTGCTACGTGAAGAGCGCGGCCAGTGCGGCGCTGAAGCCGGGGACGGCGTCGCTCAGATCGAGCGTGTCCTCGCCGGTATGGACGCGCGCCGCGCCGTCGCCACGGTAGATCGTCCCGGTCTGCTTGGCCGGGTCGAGCACGAGGACCGCGATCGTCCCTGCGGCAAGCCATGCGAGCGCCTTCTCCTCGACCTCATGGAAGCTGTCATCAGGCGAGACCACTTCGACGGCGAGGTCCGGCGCGCCCGGCCAGTACTTCACCGTGTCGCCAACGGCGTCCGCCCGATCCTTCGCGATGAACGCGGCATCCGGCGCCCGGACGGTGTCCGGGTCCCGCGCAAGCAGAAAGCCCGTTTCTGCTGCGACCGTCACCCCGCAGTCCGTCGCGTCAGCGTGTGTCAGCAGCAGGCCGCCGATCCGGGCTGCAACGCGGCCGTGCCTGAAACCGGGCGCCATCATCACGCGCAGCTCGCCACGGACCAGCTCCCGCCGCATGCTGTCGTCGGGCATCGCGAGCAGCTCGTCCGCCGTGATGCGCGTCGCGTCAACGGCCATGACATCGACGCTACTCCGCAACGCTGGTCTCTGCAACCACACACCTCACCAGATCCCTACCGACGCGCGACGCCAAACGAGACCTCTACGGCCGCGCCCCCTTGCGCCCTCGCAAAGCCTGACGAGGACGACGCGGGACTCCCCTCAGCGAGGTCCCGCAGACCCGCAGTCACCTAGACCTTGCGGTATTCGGGCACCCAGGACCCGTCGTCTTGGCGCTCGAAGTCCTGGAAGAGCAGCGGCGCCTCGCGCAGCGCGATCTGCGCCACGCTGTCAAAGACGAGCCGCAACTCCTCCTCGGCGCCCGCAGCGGTCCGCATCTCGATCACGTGGCGGAGCGTCCGCGCGTTGGCCGTCCAGATGATGTCCGTCGAAAGCCCGAGCGGCGCGAGGCGGCGCAGCGCCGAGGTGGCCTCCTTCTTGACGTGGAAGGGGACGCCGTCCTCGTCGAGGCCGAGCCGCTGCGCCGCGTCGCGCTGGAACTCCTCGAGCTGCTCGACGATTTGGAGCGCCTGCTCGCGCACCGGCTCGAGGACCTCCGGCACGCGAAAGCCGATGTCGGTCAGGCGCACGTAGCGCAGGCTCTCCTGGCTGAACGCCGAGCCGGCGCGATGGCGAACGAGCTCGTGCGTGAACACACGGCTGACGTTGCGCAGCGCAAAGCTGTAGTTGGCGTGCTCGAGCACGCTGCCGTGCGCGCTGCGCAGGATGTTCTCGAAGTACGCGCGCCGGTCGGTGCGCACACGCGTGACGTTGACGTTGAGCCCCGGCTCCCAGCTGCGGTAGCACGCGCGGCCGCCGAACTCGACGAGCAGCTCGCCGCCGTTCGGGGACCCGCCGGATTCCTCGAGCTGGCGATCAAGCCAGGACGCGCCGCCGACATCCTCGAGGTAGCCCCGCATCCCCTCGAGCTCGATCGACGGGCGCGCGATGAGAAAGACGCTCGGCGTGGTCTCGTGCATGGGCCGCCGATCGTAGCGGCCGCGCCGGAGGCTCAGAGCGCGCCGGCGACGGTGCTCGCGGCGTGGTGCGCGAGGTCAAACAGGGGCTGCGGCACGATGCCGAGGACGATCGTCGCCGCCGCGAACAACACTGCGACGGCCGTCAGTTCGAACTCGCTGCCGACGACGCTGTCGGCCTCCGGCGAGCCGCCGGCGATCACCGGCACGGCGCCGCGGCCCAGCACGCTCGGCCCCGGCGCCGGGCGCATCCACACGGCGCTGATCACGCGCAGGTAGTAGGCGAGCGAGATCATCGAGCCGATCACGAGCACGATCGCAAGCCAGCTGTAGCCGCCGTTCACGAGCGCATCGATCAGGTAGACCTTGCCGATGAAGCCTGCCGTTGCCGGAACGCCCGCGAGCGAGAGCATCGCGATCGTCAGCGGCCAGGCCAGCCACGGCCGCTCCTTGCCGATGCCGGCGACGGCGTCGATGTCGTCGCCGTAGGGCGTCTCCCGCTCGCGCGCGATGATCACAGCGAACGCCGCGACGTTCATCAGCAGATAGACCATCAGGTAGAACAGCACCGCGCGCGCGCCCAGCGCTGTCGCCACCGCGACGCCGGCGAGGATGTAGCCCGCCTGCGCGACCGAGGAGTAGGCGAGCATGCGTTTCAGCGAGGCTTGGCCGAGCGCGCCGACGTTGCCGACGATGATCGTGATCGCGGCGAGCGTGACCAGCACCGGCTGCCAGTTGCTGCGCTCGGAGATCAGCATCACGTCGAGCACCCGCAACAGGACGCCGAACGCGGCGGCCTTCGTCGCGACCGCCATGAACGCCGTAACCGGCGTCGGGGCGCCCTCGTAGACGTCCGGCGTCCACTGGTGGAACGGCGCGATCGATGCCTTGAAGCAAAGTCCGACGAGGACCAGCGCGATGCCGGTGAAAAGCAGCGCGTTGGAGCTGTGCCCGTGGCCGATGATGCTCGCGATCGTGGCGAAGTCGGTCGAACCGGTCGCGCCGTAGATCAGCGCCAGACCGTAGACCAGCGTCGCCGAGCCGACCGAGCCGATGATCAGGTACTTGAGTCCCGACTCCAGCGAGGCCGCGCGGCGCATCTCGGTGGCGCACAGCACGTAGAGCGGGATCGAAAGCAGCTCGATCCCGATGAACAACGTGACCAGGTTCTGCGCACTGACCAGCACCACCATCCCGGCGATCGAGCCGAGCAGCAGCGCGTGGTAGTCGCCGTGCGCGGACTCGCGCGGCGCAAGTGCTCGCCACGAGAGCAGCGTCGCGGCGATCCCGGCGGTCGCGACGATCAGCGTCATGACGAGCGAGAGGTTGTCGATCGCGAGGGCCCCGTCGACCGCCGAGGTGTGGTCGTGCCATTGCCAGAGCGCGAGGCCAATCGTGGTGCCGAGGCTGACTATCGTGAGCGCCGGGACGAGCTGCTCGCGGGCAAAACGCGAGCGCAGCAACCCGACCAGCAGCACCACAACCGAGCCCCCCACGAGCGCCTCGATCGGCGACAGCGCGGCGAAGTTGACGTAGGGGCCGTGCGGGTGGACGAGGGCGATCATCGGTCGGCCACGGTGGTCGTCTTGATCGTGGCGGCCAGCGTCCTCGTCGGCCTCGCGGTGAGCACCTGCTCCTGGCGGATCGTCGCCGTCACCGCCTTCTCGCTGCGCTGCAGTTGTATCTGGGGATAGAAGGCGAACAGCCCGATCGCGGCGAGGAAGGGAACGAGCGCCAGGCCCTCCTGCCAGCGCATCTCAAACGAGTGCACCTTCTGCCCCGTGCGGTTGTGCATCGAGCGGATGAACACCCGCAGCGCGTAGACGCTCGCCATCACGACGCCGGCGAAGGCAAGGATCGAGATCGCCATCTTGGTCTGGAAAAGTCCGAGCAGGATCAGGAACTCGCCGATGAAGTTGCCTGAGCCAGGCATTGCGAGCGTTGCGAAAGCGACGATCAAGAAGACCGTCGCGAGGATCGGGGCGCGCATCGCGATCCCGCCCATGTCGCGGATGTCCTCCGATCCGCCGGCGCGCGCCGCGAGCAGGCCGATGATCAAAAGCAGCGGCGCGACGACGATGCCGTGGTTGACCATCTGCAGCACCGCACCCTGCGCGCCCTGCGGCGCGAAGGCAAAGATTCCGAGCGTGATGAAGCCGAGCTGGGCGATCGAGGAGTAGCCGGCGATCAGCCGGGCGTTGGTCTGCGTGAAGGCCATAACGGAGCCGTAGAGCACCGAGGCGAGGCCGATCAGGAGCAGCAGCAGCTGGAAGTGCACAGACGCTTGGGGCATCGTCGGCAGGACGATTCGCAGGAATCCGTAGGCCCCGACCTTCGAGAGCACGCCGCTGAACACGGCGAGCACTTCGACCGGCATCTCGCGGTAGGTGTCGGGCATCCAGCCGTGGAAGGGGAACGCCGGCATCTTGACGAGGAAGGCCGCGGCAAACAGCAGGAAGATCCACTCCTGCGTCCCCTTGGCCAGGTGCGAAGCGGCGAGCGTCGAGATCGAGAAGCTCAGAGGGTGCCCGGTGTGCTGTGCGGTGAGGACCGCGAGCGCGATCGCGCCGGCGAGCATGAAGAGCGAGCCGACGAAGGTGTAGATCACGAGCTTGAGCGTCGCCGAGACGCGGCCCGGCCCGCCCCAGACCCCGAGCAGCAGGTAGAACGGGACCAGCATCAGATCGAAGAAGGCGACAAACAGCGCGAGGTCCTGGGCGAGGAACGCGCCGAGCACCGCCGACTCGGCGAGCGCGAAGAGCAGATAGAAGAGCCGCGGCGTCGCCCAGTTGCGGATGTTCGCGGCCGTGATCGCGAGCGCGAAGGAGAACGTGGTCATCGCGACGAGGAAGAGGCTCAGTCCATCGACGCCGAGTGAGTAGTGAATGCCGAGTGAGCGGATCCAGACGACGTTCGTCACGTGCGTCAGCTGGCCGCTGTGCCCGTTGTAGTCGGCGATCAGCGCCACGGCGAGCCCGAGCGCTCCCAGTGAGCCGGCGAGCGCGAACGCGCCGGCGGCGCGCTTGTCCCGGGCCAGCGTCCCAACAGCGGCGGCGGCGACAGGTAGCCAGATGAGGATCGAGAGCATCTAGGACGCGATCAGGAAGTAGAGGCCGACGGCGGTCAGGCCGACGACGATGAAGCCGACGTAGTAGCGGACAAAGCCGCTCTCGGCCGAGCGCACGGCAGCCGATCCGGCGCGCACCACGCCGGTCGTGCCCCCGATCAGCGTGCCGTTGACGAAGAGCCGCTCGAAGGTTCCCTGCGCGAAGCGACCAACCCACAAGCTCGGCGCCACGATCAGCGCGTTGATCAGCCCGTCGAAATACCACTTGTTCTCAAACAGCGTGGTCAGCGGACGCACGCGAGCGGCGATCGCCGCGGCGCTGCCGGGCCGCGCAACCCAGACGAACCACGCGGTCGCGATGCCGGTCAGCCCGATCGCGGTGCCGAGCACGAGGCCGACGTAGATCAGACCATTCGAGGGGTGCAGGTGGATCGTCGAGTCGGCAAACGATGGTGCGAGGAAGTTGTCGAGCCAGCTCGTCGTCTTCGGGATCGCGACGATCCCGCCGACGACCGCCAAAAACGCCAGCACGCCCATCGCCAGCTGCATCGGCAGTGCGCGCTCGGCGATCACGTGGTCGGGACCGGGGAAGCCGACATCGGTGTCCTCGATTTCGCCGTTGGCCGGGTTGCGCGGCTCGGCCGGATGGAAGAGGTGCCCGTGGTCGATCAGCTCCCGCGCCTCGGCGCACGGCTCGCCGAGGAAGGCGCGGAAGATCATCCGGAACGTGTAGATCGCGGTCAGCAGGGCGCCGAGGTAGCCGGCCACATAAAGCCCCCAGTACCACCCGCCGCGGCTGCCGATCTGGGCCAGGATGTCGTCCTTGGAGAAGAAGCCGCTGAACGGCGGGATCCCCGACAGCGCGAGCCCACCGATCAGGAAGCAGACGAACGTGAACGGCAGCGCGCGCCGGAATCCCGACATGCGATCAAGCGACTGGTCGCCGCCCATCGCCCCGATCACCGAGCCCGCGGCCATGAAGAGCAGCGCCTTGAAGAAGGCGTGGGTCATCAGGTGAAAGAGCCCCGCGGCGTAGGCGCCGGCCGAGACGGCCATGATCATGTAGCCGATCTGCGACATCGTCGAGTAGGCGATCACGCGCTTCAGATCGGTCGCCGCGAGCCCGATCGTGCCGGCGATCAGAAGCGTCGCGGCACCCAGTATCGCCCCCACGTCGCCGGCTGCCGGGGCGAGCTGGAAGAGCGGGTGCATGCGCGCGATCAGATAGACCCCTGCCGTCACCATCGTCGCCGCGTGGATCAGCGCGCTGACCGGTGTCGGGCCCTCCATCGCGTCGGGCAGCCATGTGTGCAGCGGAATCTGCGCCGACTTTGCAAATGCCCCCACGAGCAGCAGCAGGCATCCCGCGGTGATGTCGCCACTGCCCTTGGCGAAGACCTTGGGCGCGGCATGGAAGCTCGCGACGAAATCAAGGGTGTGGGTGTGGCGGAAGATGAAGAACGTTCCGAGGACGAGGCCGACGTCGCCGACGACGTTGATCACGAACGCTTTGATCCCAGCTGCGGTTGCCGTTGTGCGCCGGTACCAGAAGCTGATCAGCATGTAGGAGGCAGCGCCGACGAAGGCCCAGCCGACGATCAGCAGCAGGAAGTTGCCGGCAAGTACCAGCAGCAGCATCGAGAAGACGAAGAAGTTGAGGTAGGCGAAGAAGCGCGCATAGCCACGGTCGCCGGTCATGTAGCTGACCGAGTAGAGGTGGATCAGCATCGATACGCCGGCGACGACGCAGATCATCAGCACCGACAGCGGGTCGACGAGGAGCGATGCCTTCGCGTCGACACCGGTGGTGTTGGCGATGTTCCAAAGACTCGAGGTCAGCTCGCGGTGTCCCGGCGCCAGCTGCTGCAGCTTGGCCAGCGCGACCAGCGCGAAGACGAAGGACACCGCGATCGTCCCGGTGGCGATCCAGCCGGCGCTGCGGCCGGGGAGCCGATTGAAAAGGAACGAGACGATCAGGAGGCCTGCCAGGGGCGCGGCGAGGACGATCCAGGCGGCGGTGGTCGCGCTCACCCCTGGAGCTCCCGCATCGTGTCCACATCGGACGGTAGGCGCAGGCGATGCATGGCGACGATAACGCCGAGTCCAACCGTCACCTCACAGGCCGCGACGACCATCACGATCAGTGCAAAGACCTGGCCCTGGCCGTTGTCCCACATCCGCGAAAAGCCGATCAGCGCGAGGTTCGCCGCGTTGAGCATCAGCTCGAGGCAGAGCAGGACGACCAGCGGGTTGCGGCGCACGAGCACGCCACCCGCGCCGATCGCGAAGATCAACGCCGAGACGGCCAGATACCAGGAGATCGTCAACTCTCGCGCTCCTGACGCCGTTCGCTTTGTGCCGCCGACAGCGCTTCCGCGTGCCCGAAGCCCTCGGCCATCGTGCCGGTGCCAAACGGCCGCGGGCGCATGAAGTCCATCACGCTGATCGTCGGCGTCCCGTCGCCCTGATCATCGAGGCCGCCGCGGCGCCGCGCGAGCGTCACGGCGCCGACCGCGGCGAGCAGCAGCAGGTAGGAGGCGATCTCGAACGGGACGAGGAACTTGGTCAGGAGCAGCGAGCCGATCGCCTCCGGCGAGCCGAATCCGACCGCAACATGGCCGCCGATCGTGCCGATCGCACGTAGACCCGAGCCGAGTACGGCGATGAAGAGCTCGACCACGAGCGCGCCCGCGCAAGCAAATGCGCCGAACGTGCCGGCACGTCCGGGGCCCTGACCGCTCGCGAGGTTCTGGCCGCCGATGTAGGAGACGACGAAGACGTAGAGCACCATCACCGCGCCGGCGTAGACGACGACCTGCGCGGCGGCGATGAACTCGGCGCGCAAGAGCAGGAACAGCACCGCGAGCGAGGCTAGGTGCCCGACCAGCGCCAGCACGGCGTAGAAGGGGTCCTTCAGCGTGATCACACCGATCGCCCCCGCGAGCGTGCCGGCCGCGGCAATGAAGAAGAGGACGGCAGACATCAGCTGGGCGGCTCGGCGGCTTTCATCTACTCCCCCTGCGCGCGCAGGGGCGTCGCTTCGAGCGGTTCGGCGAGGAGCATTTCCTTGGTGAAGATCAGGTCCGAGCGGTTGTAGTCGGAGAGCTCGTAGTCGTGGCCCATCGTGATCGCATCGAACGGGCAGGCGACCTCGCAGTAGCCGCAGAAGATGCAGCGGCTCAAGTTGATCTCATAGACCGCGGCGTAGCGCTCGCCGGCGGATACTCGCATCTCGGGCGTGTTTTCGGCGGCGACAACGCGAATGCAGTCCGCCGGGCAGGCGGCGGCACAGAGCGAGCAGCCCACGCACTTCTCGAGTCCCGACTCCTCGAAGCGATGCAGCTTGTGTCGCCCGCGAAAGCGCGGATAGACCGCGACCTTCTCCTCCGGGTACTGGATCGTGTTGACGCCCTCGACGACGCGCGCGAAGGTCGTCTTCAGCCCGCGTAGCGTCTCGCCGAAGGCGCGGTAGGCGCCGCCCGCACCGCCGGGTTCGGGGGCGCGCTGAACGGCGATCTGATCATCGCCCGGTGTCCAGTTTCCCTTGCTCGGTGAAGGCGCCGGGCTCACTTGTGCACCGCCACGACGATGATCGCTGTAACGAGCGTGTTGAGCGTTGCCAGGGGCAGCAGCACCTTCCAGCCGAAGCTCATCAACTGGTCGTAGCGCAGGCGCGGCAGCGTCGCGCGGATCCAGACGAAGAAGATCACGAAGATGCTCATCTTCGCGAGCACGACGAAGGGATCGACCCACGCCGGCTGGTGGGACCAGAAGGGAATCAGCCAGCCGCCGAGGAAGATCGTCACCGCGACGCCCGAGACCACAAGCACGTTGAGGTACTCGGCGAAGTAATAGGAGGCGAAGCGCCCGCCGCCGTACTCGGTGTTGTAACCGCCGACCAGCTCGGCGTCGGCCTCGACGAGATCGAACGGTGCGCGATTGGTCTCGGCAAACGCGGCGACGAGGAAGATCAGGAAGCCGGCGAACTGCGGCACGATGTACCAGATGCTCCCCTGGCCCTCGACGATCCCCGTGAGCGAGAGGGTGCCGGCTGTGATCAGCACGCCGACGAGCGCAAGTCCCTGGGAGACCTCGTAGGAGATCAGCTGCGCCGCTGCGCGCATCGCGCCGAGGAAGGAGTACTTCGAGCCCGACGCCCAGCCACCGAGCATCAGCCCGTAGAAGGCGATCGCGCTGAGCGCAAAGATGTAGAGCGGCCCGATCGAAAGGTCGACGCCGTAGAGCCCGACTCGCGTTCCGAAGATGTGCGGGGCATCGCCGAAGGGGATGATCGCGAAGGTCGCGACCGCGGTCACGATCGAGATCGTCGGCGCGAGGATGTAAAGCGCCCCGACCGAGGTGTTTGGCCGTGACTGCTCCTTGCCGAGCAGCTTGACGATGTCGGCGAGCGGCTGGATCAGGCCGTAGAGGCCAACCCGGTTGGGCCCGTAGCGGCCCTGGAAGCGGCCGAGCAGCTTGCGCTCGAAGAGCAGCACGAGCGGTACCAGCTGCAGGCCGAGCGCGAAGATCACGATCGCCTTGATGATCTGGATCCACCAGTACTCGGAGTAGTCGACGATCGCGAGGCTCATGCGTGCGTCAACTCCTCCTCGCCGAGCAGCGTCTCAACATCGCCGTTGCCACTCGGGGCCGTCCGCACCTCGACGAGCGGTCCGCGCAGCCGGTTGGCGCCGTCGCGTGCGAGATCGCGCTCGAGGAATGCCGTCCCGCTCGGTGTGCTATCGCGCAGCACAACGGTGGCACGGAGCTCTCCCTGGTCGTCGCTGACGAGCACCTCCTCGCCGTGGAGCACCCCGAGCTTCGCCGCGTCACGAGGCGAGAGCTCGACCCGCTGGCGTGGGGCCAGGAAGCGCAGCGCCGGGGAGGCTTCGACCTCGGGCCCGGCCCAGATCGAGCGGTAGCTCCCGAGCAGGAGGCGTCCGCCCTTGGCCTGCGCGGCGCGGCGGAGCTTCGGCTTTGCGGCCGCCTCACCGCTCCGCGCGACGGCCGGCGCACGAGCCGGCCAGCGCACGCCGTGCCCGGCGAGCTCTTCCAGTTCGAGGCCGTTGTAGAGGCCGACGGATGCAAAGAGCTCGGCGCTAACGCCGGCTGCGGTCGCCGGCCCGGCGGCGCCACCGAGCAGTCGCGCGAGCTCGCTGAGCGTTCGCCATTCGGCGCGCACGTCGCCCGGGTGTCCGATCGCCGGGCGCAGCCGCTGCACGCGGCCATCGGGGTGCGTGACGGTGCCTTCCTTCTCGGCGCTCGATTCCGCGGGGAAGATCACGGTCGCGTGCTCGCGGACGCCCGGCGTCAGAAACGCAGCGTGTGCGATCACCGTTGTCGCGTGCTCGAGCGCTTGCTCCCAGGCGCCAGCGTCGGGGAACGAGCGCAGCGGATCGACCCCCAGCAGGTAGAGCGCCGACAGCTCGCCGTCGCCGAGCTTTGCGGCAATCGCCGCCGCGTCGAGGCCGTCGCCCAGGGGCGGGGCGCTGAATCCCGGTCCCCCGTTCGGCAAGACGCCCGCCTCGCGCAGGCCGCGGCCGTTGGCGGCCTCGGGGATGCCGATCAGTCCCGCGCCTTCGATCTCCGCGATACCGAGCGCGTCGGCCAGGGCCAGCAGGCCGCCGGCATCGCCGTCGAGCAGCTGCTCGCCGTAGAGGATGACGATCTCCTCGCCCGCTTCGCGCAGCGCTCGTGCGAGCTTTCGCACTTCCTCGGCGCTCGCGCCGGCGGCGGCGGCGGGCGCGTCGACCGCACCGTCCTGGAGTGCCGCGGCCAACGCCCAGGCGAGCTCGGCGCCACGCCCGGGAGCGAAGCGCAGCGTCTCCGTCGCGCTCGGGTCGAGCGCGCTCGGGCGCGCCGAGGCGAGCAGCAGCGCGACGCCGTTGCGCCGCACGCCCTTGCGGATCCGCAGCTCGAGGATCGGCGCGTCGTCGACCGGCTCGCAGTCGAGCACGAGCACGGCATTCGCAAACTCGAGATCGGAGACCGTGGCGGCGAGCGCGGGGTCGCTGAGCGCGCGCCAGTCGGCGAGGCTGACGGCGCCGCCCGAACGGGAGTCCAGGTGGGGCGAGCCCAGAACGTCGCGGAGCAGCCGGCCGAGCAGCAGGCCCTCCTCGTTGGTCGCACCGCCACCGGCGAGCGCGGCGGTCTTGGCTCCGGCGCGCCGCAGCCCGCTGGTCGCCTCGGCGAGCGCGCGCTCCCAGCTCACCGTCCGCAGCTCACCGCCGTCGCGGATCATCGGTGCGGTGATGCGCTCGTCGACGTGCACCGCCTGATAGGCAAAGCGGCCCTTGTCGCACAGCCACCCGTCGTCGACTTCATGGTGATCGCGTGCGAGCACGCGCAGCACGCGATCGTCGCGCACGGTAAACGTCACGTTGCACTGGGCGGGGCAGAGCGTGCAGAGCGACCCCGAGCCCTCGATGTCCCAGGGGCGCGCGCGGAAGCGGTAGGGACGCGAGGTGAGCGCGCCAACCGGGCAGAGCTCGATGATGTTGCCCGAGAAGGGCGCGACGTAGGGGTGTCCGTCGAAGGTGCCGACAAAGGTGTTTTCGCCGCGCTCGAGCAGCACCAGCTGATAGTCCTCGGCGACCTCCTGCGAGTAGCGCACGCAGCGGTAGCAGAGGATGCAGCGCTCGCGGTCGATCGCGATCAACGGCGAGAGCTCGAGCGGCTTGCGGAAGTGGCGCTTGGGCTCGATGAAGCGCGACTTGCCGCCGCCCCAGCCAAACGTGATGTCCTGCAGCGGGCATTCGCCGCCCTTATCGCAGACCGGGCAGTCGAGCGGATGGTTGATCAAGAGGAACTCGACGACGGCTTGCTGGGCGACACGCGCGCGTTCTGACTGAGTATGGACAACCATGCCGTCTTTGACCGCCGTCGAGCAGGCGGTCTGGAGCTTCGGTATGCCTTCGATCTCGACCAGGCACATGCGGCAAGCGCCGACCGGGTGGCCGAGCTTCGGCTCGTAGCAGAACACCGGGATTTCGACGTCGCCGAGCTTCGCGGCGTCGGCGAGCATCATGTTCTCGGGCGCCTGGACCTCGCGGCCGTCGACGGAGAAGGTGATCAGATTTTGGTGCGGACGCGGCATCGGCGGCTCAGATCGCGCCCGCGAGCTGGCGCGACTGCAGGTGGGCCTCGAACTCGTCGCGGAACTTGACGATCATCGAGCCGATCGGCATCGCCATCGCGTCGCCGAGGACGCACAGGCAGTTGCCGATGATGTGATCCTGGACCGAGGCCATGATGTCGAGGTCCATCGGCGTCGCCTCGCCGCCGTCGATGCGCTCCAGCATGCGCACCGTCCAGTTGGTGCCCTCGCGACAGGGCGTGCACTTGCCGCAGGACTCGTGGCGGTAGAACTTCGCGAGCTTCAGCGCGACGTCGAGCACCGGCGTCGAGTCGTCGACAACGATGATCGCCCCCGATCCGAGCATCGAGCCCGCCTTCGCGAGCGAGTCGAAGTCGTAGGGCACGTCGAGGTCCTCGGCAGTTAGCACCGGGGCGCTGGATCCACCTGGGAACCAGAGCTTGACCTGGCGCCCAGCCGGCGGGCCGCCGGCGAGGTCATAGATGATCTCGCGCGAGGGTATGCCGAGATCGATCTCGTAGTTGCCGGGGCGCGTGACGTGCCCCGACACCGATACGACCTTGGTGCCGGAGGAACCCGACACGCCGAGCTTGGCGTACTTCGCGCCACCCATCTCGATGATGTGCGGCATCGTGGCCAGCGTCTCGACGTTGTTGATCAGCGTCGGCCCCCCGTATAGACCCTCTATAGCCGGGAAAGGGGGCTTCAGTCGCGGGTTCCCGCGCTTGCCTTCGAGCGAGTCGAGCAGCCCGGTCTCCTCACCGCAGATATAGGCGCCCGCGCCGCGGTGCAGGACCAACGAGAGCGACACCCCCGAACCGAGGATCCGCTCGCCGATATAGCCATTCGCGCGCGCCTGGGCGATTGCGAGATCGAGGATCTTGGCCTGCTCCTCGTACTCGCCGCGGATGTAGATGAAGGCGTGGTTCACGCCTGCCGCATGGGCCGCGATCACGATCCCCTCGATCAGCATGTGCGGCGACTTTTGCATCAGCTCGCGGTCCTTGAAGGTCCCCGGCTCGGACTCGTCGGCGTTGCAGACGAGGTACTTGTCCATGTCGCCCTTGGGCAGGAAGGAGGCCTTGCGGCCAGCCGGGAAACCGGCGCCGCCACGGCCGCGCAGGCCCGAGGCGTCGAGCTCGGCGAGAACGGCGTCGGAGGTCATCGCCAGCGCCTTGCGCAGCGACTTGTAGCCGCCGCGACGCTCGTAGACGGCGATGTCGGCGAGACCGGGCTCGTCGATATCACGCATCAGCAGAAGCGAGCTCACTTCGCCGCCTCGTCCTCTTCAAGCGCCGCGTCGGCGTTCGGCCGCAGCGCCAACGCCAGCTCCGGAAGCGGCTCACGCTCGGCGCGCAGATCGGCGACCAGACGCTCCGCGTCGCTTGTCTGCAACGGTCCGTAATAGACCTGGTCGACCGAAACCATCGGCGCGATGTCGCACGCACCGAGGCACTCGAAGTGACGCACGTTGATGTCGGGGTCGCCGTCGACCGCCGCCTCGAGCGCTGCGTAGAGCTCATCAGCGCCGCGCAGCGAGCAGGAGATGTTCGTGCAGACGTAGACCTGATGGCGCCCGCTCGGCGCGAGCTCGAACATGTCATAGAAGGTCGCGACCGATGTCAGATAGCCGGGCGTGACGCGCATCACGCTGGCTGCCTGGAGGATCGCCTGTGGCGAGCACCAGCCGTGGTGGCGCTGTGCGGCTGCGAGCACCGGGAGGGCTGCCGAATGGCGCTCGGGGTAGCGGCCAATGATCTCTTCGAACTCGCGGCGCAATTCCGGCGGCACATCGATCAGCGCCGGGTCGGGCACCGCGGCCGGATCCTTGTCGAGATCAACGGGGTCGTCCCAGCCCGGGCTCCGCGAGCCGTCCCGGCTGCGCGGAATCGCGCGCCCCCCCAGCTCCTGGTTGTACTCGAAACCGGCGCCACCACCATTCGACGGGCTCATCCCAAGACCTCGCCACCAGCGCGCAGCCGAGCAACCGCCGAAGCCTCGACGCGCGGACAGCAGGCGAAGGCGGCTACCGCAGCCCTCATCGGTCGATCCCTCCGAGGATCGGGTCGAGCATCGCAAGCGTCGCGATCAGGTCCGCGATGTAGGCGCCGCGGGTCATCGCCGCCGTCGCCTGCAGGTTGACGAAGCTCGGGTCGCGCATGTGCACGCGCGCCGGCTTGGCGGAGCCGTCCGAGCGCACGAAGCAGCCGAGCTCGCCACGCGGCGATTCGATCGGGTAGTAGACCTCGCCCGGCGGCGGGCGAAACCCTTCGGTGACGAGCTTGAAGTGGTGGATCAACGCCTCCATCGACGTCGCTAGCTCATGGCGGGGGGGCAGCGCGACCTTGCGGTCGCCGGTGATGTACGGCCCTTCAGGCAGCCCGTCGAGCGCCTGCTCGATGATCTTCACCGACTCGTAGATCTCGGCGACGCGGACCGCGTAGCGGTCGTAGTTGTCGCCCACCGTGCCTACCGGGATCTTGAACGAGAAGTCCTCGTAGGAGGAGTAGGGGGCGGCCTTGCGGAGGTCCCACGGGTTGCCCGCGGCGCGCAGCAGCGGCCCGGTCACACCGAGCGCCAGTAGCGACTCCTCGTCGAGCGGGCAGGTGCCGCGTAGGCGCTGGAGCAGGATCTCGTTGCGCTTGAGCAGGTCGTTGTACTGGTCGACGCGGCCGGGCATGATCGCGATGAACTCGCGCAGCTTCTCCTCGAAGCCGCGCGGGATGTCCTCGATCACGCCGCCGACCTGGAAGTAGCGCGTGTGCATGCGCTGGCCCGAGGACTGTTCGAACAGGTCGAGGATCAGCTCGCGCTCGCGGAAGCAGTACCAGAACATCGACATCGCACCGAGGTCGAGCGCGCTCGTGCCGAGCCAGACGAGGTGCGACATGATGCGGTTGAGCTCGAGGTGGATGACGCGCAGGTACTGCGCGCGCTTGGGCACCTCGCACTCGAGCAGGGTTTCGACAGCGCCGCAGAACGCCATCGCGTTGAAGTAGTAGGAGAGGTAGTCCATCCGCTCGACGACGGGGATCACCTTCCAATAGGCCTTGTCCTCGGCCGTTTTCTCGATGCCGGTGTGGACATAGCCGATGATCGGCCGCAGGTCGCGGACGACTTCGCCCTCGAGCGTCACGAGCAGCCGCAGGACACCGTGGGTGGCCGGGTGGTGCGGGCCGATGTTGAGCGTGAGGACCTCGGTGACGCCGCCACTGGGGTCGCGCTGGACGGCGAGTTGTTCCTCGAGCGGCGAGAGCGTGATGCTCTCCTCGCGCTTGCGGTATTCCGAGCGCGTGCTCACCGCGTCCACCCTGGCGAGCTCACTTCGTTGTGCGTAAAGAGGACCGGCTCGCCGCCGAGCGGGAAGTCACGCCGCTGGGGGTGGCCCTCGTAGTCCTCGGGCATGAGGATCCGGCGCAGGTCCGGGTGGCCGTCGAAATAGACGCCGAACATGTCGAAGACCTCGCGCTCCTGATGGTTGGCGGTCGGCCAGTCCGGCGTCACCGACTCGACGTTGGGCTCGTCGAGCGGAACCCGCAGCTTGACGCTCAGTCGATCGACGCGATCCATGTCGAGCAACTCGTAGTGCACGCCGAGGCGCGGCTCGTGCGGGTAGTAGTCGACGCCGTGGACGCTCATCAGCGCGCGGTAGCCGTGGTTCTGCTTCAGCGTGCTCAGCACCTGGCGCACGCTCGCGGGCGCCACGTGAACCGCGGCGCGCTCGCGGAAAAAGGTGGTTTCGAGCACGCTGCCGGGGATTGCCTCGCCGAGCGCCGTGGCGATCAGCTCCAGCCCCACCTGGTCAGGCACCAGGGGTCTCCGCCACTAGGCTCGTCTCGGGCAGGAGCTCCTCGGTCCCGACCGCCCCGTAGCGCTCGCGCCAGCCGAGGTCGGGATCGTCCTGGATCATCTTGCGCAGCTTGAGGATGCCGTGCATCAACGCCTCGGGGCGCGGGGGGCAGCCAGGGACGTGCACGTCCACGGGCATGAACTTGTCGGCCGGCACGATCGCGTAGTTGTTGAACACGCCCATCGAGGAGGAGCAGGCACCCATCGCGATCGCCCACTTCGGCTCGAGCATCTGGTCGTAGATGCGCCGGACGACCGGCGCCATCTTGATCGAGACGCGGCCGGAGAGGATCAGGAGGTCCGCTTGGCGGGGTGAGGCGCGGAACGCTTCGAAGCCGAAGCGGGCGACATCGACGCGTGCAGCGACGATCGACATCATCTCGATCGCGCAGCAGGCAAGGCCGAACGTTGCCGGAAACAGCGAGTTCGAGCGCGCCCAGTCGACCGCTTTCTCGAGCGTCGTCGTCAGGATCGACTCCTCGACGTGGCGCTCGAGCTCGAGTCCCTCGAGGTCGCCGCGGAGCAGGTCGCGCGCCCGCAACCCCCGCTCGCGGAAGCTCTGCGGATCGCCGATGCCCTGGCGGATTATTTCCACTCGAGCGCTCCGCGCCGCCATACATAGACGAACGCGACGAAGAGCAGCACGACGAAGGTGATCGTCTCGAACAGCGCGAAAGCCCCGAACGCCCGCAGCTCGGCCGCGATCGGGTAGAGGAAGATGGTCTCGATGTCAAAGAGGATGAAAAGCATCGCGATCAGGTAGAAGCTGATCCCGAAGCGGAAGCCGTACTTGACCTCCGAAGGCAGGCCGCATTCGTACGGTTCGATCTTTGCGGCGATCTTGCGCCGTGGCCCGAGCAACGTGTTCAGGTATGCGAAGGCGCCGCCGACGGTCGCCCCGAGCGCGATAAACACGATCGCGGGCAGGTAGCTCCTGAGCACAATGGCGTTATATCACTACCAATGACCTTGTGGCATGGTGTTACTTAGTGGCAAACCGCGCGAATTCGGCGTTCTGGAGCAGCCGGTGAATCATCGCGACATCGCGCTCTCAGGCGCGCTGGTACTGGCTGGATTCAGTGGCTCGGTGGCGCTGCTTGGCGCCGTGCGCTGGTATCGCGGAGAGGCCAGCCGCGTCTTTTGGCTGGGCGTCCGAGCGGGTCAGGTGATCGCCGGTGCCTACGCTCTGCTGGCCGGCGTGCTCTATCTGTCAAACGATCCGCCGTCGAGCAATCTCTTCTACCTCTACGCGCTGCTGCCGGTCGTGATCGGCTTTGTTGCCGAGCAGCTGCGCGTGATCTCAGCCGATCACGTGTTGGGTTCGCGCGACCTCGACAGCGCGGCCGAGGTTGGCGAGCTGCCAATCCCCCAACAGCACGAGATCGTCATCGCGATCGTTCGGCGCGAGATGGGAGTGATGGCCCTCGCGGCGCTCGTCGTCTGCTTCCTCGCGCTGCGCGCCTGGGGCACGTACTGAGTGCCGCCCCGCCCCCAGCACTAACCGGACGGGTTGTCTGCGCGGACGGTGAGCGTTCCGTAAGCCCCGAGGTCGGCGTAGTTTGCGCCGGGGTCATACATGCGATAGCGGCCGGCGGCGATCGTGAACGGCCGAGTGATCGTGGTGTGGCCGGGGAAGACCGTGGCGGTCTGCTCGAAAAAGCTCCCCGAGGTGCCTCCGGCGAGCGCCACCTGGTGTGCCAGTACGCCTCCGTTTGTCAGCTCGATCCGGATCGTCCCGGCGCCTATTGCCACCGTCTCCGGGGAGATCTGATACTCGCCGACGCGCAGGCGCAGCAGCGCCGAGTGGTAGGTGACACCGGCCCGGCCACAGCCGCAGAGCGTGACGCCGAGAACGACCGCCAGCAAGAGCGCGAGGCGTCGCCGCGGGCGCTTCACGTCGAGCCTTCGCATCCGCCTTTGCCCTGTAGGGTGCGTGAGCATCCGATCAGCCATTATCCGTATCATCTGCGCCCGCATGGGCCGTGTCGCGAAGATCGTCATCAGCGTTGCTGCGGGACTGAGCGTGGCAGTCGGCTTGAGCGCCTGCGGCAGCGCGGGGATCAGCGTGGCGAAGACAAGCCCGTACTACCCCGGCGCCGTGATTTTCCTCGACCACTGCTCCGGTTGCCACACGCTGGGGGTCGTCGGGGCCGAAGGCTCGGCGACCTCGGTCGAGAACCGTCTGCGCAACAACGCGCCGAACTTCAACTACCGCGTCGAGACCGTTGACAACGTCCTCTATGCGATCGAAAACGGCGGCTTCTCCGGCCAGATCATGCCCGAGAACATCGTCGTCGGCCCGCAGGCCCAGGCCGTCGCAAAGTTCCTCGCGCACTACGCCGGTAGCGAGGCGCCGCACGCACCGGCGTTTGCGCAGACCTCGACGCCGTAGGACCTGCCGGTTCTCGATCTCAGGCTGATCCGCGAAAACAGCGACGCCGTCCGGACGGCGCTCGCCCGCCGCGGCGGCGGGATCGAGACAACGCTCGACGAGGTCCTCGCGCTCGACGTACGACGTCGCGCGACCCTGCCCGAGCTCGAGGCGCTGCGCGCTGCCAAGAACGAGGCCTCCGAGTCGATCGCCCGGACCAAGCAGTCCGGTGCGGACGCCGCCAGCGAGATCGAGCAGATGCGCGAGCTCGGCCAGCGGCAGGACGAGCTGGAAGCCGAGCTCGCAGAGGTCGACGTCGCGCTGCAAGCCGCACTGAGCCAGCTGCCCAACCTGCCGAGCGCTGACGCCCCCGCCAGCGACACCGTGCTGAGGACCGTCGGCACGCCACGCCCCGGTCCGGCGGCCGACCACCTCGAGCTCGCGGGGTCGCTGATCGACATGCAAGCCGGCGCGCGCCTCTCCGGGGCGCGCTTTGCCTACCTCCGCGGCGATCTCGTGCTGCTCGAGCTCGCCCTCGTCCGCTGGGCGCTCGAGCGGCTGCGCGACGAAGGCTTCGAGCCCGTCATCCCGCCCGTCCTGGTGCGCGAGCAGGCGCTCTACGGGACCGGCATGCTGCCGGACACCGAGCAGCAGATCTATCGCGTGCCCGACGACGATCTCTACCTCGTCGGCACCTCCGAGGTCGCGCTGGCCTCGCTGCACGCGAGCGAGATCCTCGAAGCTGACACCCTGCCGCTTCGCTACGCCGGCTTCTCGACCTGCTTCCGCCGCGAGGCCGGTGCCGCCGGCAAGGACACGCGCGGGATCTTCCGCGTCCATCAGTTCGACAAGGTCGAGATGTTCGTTTTCACGACGGCGGAGGAGAGCACGGCCGAGCATGACCGGCTGCTCGCGATCGAGGAGTCGCTGCTCAGCGCCCTCGCGATTCCCTACCAGGTGGTCAACATCGCCGTCGACGACCTCGGTGCTTCGGCCGCGAAGAAGTACGACTGTGAAGCGTGGCTTCCCTCGCAGCAGCGCTACCGCGAGCTGACGTCGTGCTCGAACACCACGGACTTCCAAGCGCGGCGGCTCGAGGTCCGTGTCCGCGACGCGGCGAGCGGGCGTCCGGTCGCCGCCCACACTCTGAACGGCACCGCCGTGGCGGTCGGTCGCACGATCATCGCGCTGCTCGAGAACGGCCAGCAGGATGATCGCTCGGTTGTGCTCCCGGAGTGCCTCGTGCCATACGGCGCGCCGGCGGTCATCTCTCAGCAGGCTCCCAGCGACAGCTGAGCCGGCTCACACGCGCCGCGTCGATGCTGCGCCGATGACCCCTTCGACCGCACCCGACACCGCACCCGACACCGCACCCGACACCGCACCCGACACCGCGCTGGTCGAGATCGTGATCCCGGTCTACAACGAGGCGCCGACGCTCGCCGCGAGCGTCTCACGACTGCACGCTTTCCTAAGCCGCGAGTTTCCCCACCGCGCGCAGATCACGATCGCTGACAACGCCAGCTGCGATGAGACACTCGCTATCGCCGAGGCGCTCGCCGGCTCGCTCGCTGGCGTCGAGGTCCTGCACCTCGACGCCAAGGGTCGCGGACGTGCGCTGCGCGCCGCTTGGGTGCGCAGCGAGGCTGAGGTCCTCGCCTACATGGACGTCGACCTCTCGACCGAGCTGTGCTACCTCGAGCCGCTTGTCACGCCGCTGCTCTGCGGCGAGTGCGAAATCGCGATCGGCTCGCGTCTCGCACCTGGATCGCGCGTCCAGCGCGGGGTCAAGCGCGAGTTCATCTCACGTTGCTACAACGAGCTCTTGCACTTCGCTCTTGGCAGTGCCATCAGCGACGCGCAGTGTGGCTTCAAGGCCGGTCGACGCGAAGCAATCCAACTGCTGCTGGGCGAGGTGGCGGATGAGAGCTGGTTCTTTGACACTGAACTGCTGTGGTGCGCCGAGCGCCAGGGCATGCGCATCCGCGAGGTTCCCGTCGCCTGGGTAGACGATCCCGACTCGCGCGTCGACATCCTCGCGACCGCGCTCGCGGACCTGCGCGGCGTCGCCCGCCTGCGCGCAAGCCGCGGCGTCGCTCGACGCGACCTGCCGGCAGCCCGCGTCGCATCGCTCACCGCTCGCGCCCGCTGAGCGCCACCGCGAGTGGATCGGCGGAACGCTGATCGCTGGATAATGTCGCCTGAGACCGCTTCATTCGAGGGGACATGGGCATGCGAGCGCGTACAGCGTTGGGGATCGCTACAGCCGTCGCGGCGACGGCGGCGACGGCGGCGATGGCAACGGGAGCCACTGGCGCCAGTACGCCTCCGCTGCCGACGGCGACGAATGGCAGCGCGGTTCAGCTGGTCGCCGTCGGTCTGCAAACCCCCACCTCGTTTGCTTTCGGCGACGGCGCGGTGTTCGAAGGAGACGCCGGCAGCCTCACGGCATCGGGCACACCGGTCGGTGGGGTGTTTGTGCTGAAGGACGGCGCGGCGACGTTGATCCCGGGGTCGCCGCCGTTCGTCATGGGTCTGGCGTGGCATAACGGAGCGCTCTACGTCAGCGGCGGTAATCCGCAAGCGACAAAGAACGGAACGTGGCAGATCTCCCGCTGGAGCGGCTGGAATGGCAGCGGCTTCACCGAGCAGAAGGCGATCTACACGCCGCCCCAAAGCTTCGACGGTTTCAACGGCCTGGCGTTCGGGCCCAACGGCCGGCTATACGTTGGCGTCGACACCGGTGCCACGGACGGCAACGATCACGCTCCGGCGAGCAAGTCGAAATACCTCTACGACATCCTCTCGCTATCGCCGACGGGCAAGGATCTCAAGGTATTTGCCACCGGCATCCGCCAGCCCTGGCAAATGGTGTTTCCGCCGGGTTCCGCCTTCCCGTTGGTCTCAGACCTAGGTCAGGACAAAGATGCCACGAATCCGCCGGATTTCATCCTCAAGGTCCATCCCGGCGATGACTTCGGCTTTCCGCACTGCAACTGGACCGCGACGAGCTCGTGCACCGGTTTTGCCAAGCCGTTCAGGCAGTTCGCGCCGCATACGGACGCGATGGGCTTGAGCGTCATCGGGACTCGGCTCTACATCACCTCGTACCTGGGTCCGAGCGCCAACGGCCCCGGCGGTGTGCTCTACTCGATGCCCCTGAAGGGCGGCAAGCTGACACCGCGGGTCAGCGGTTTCGTCGCTGCGATTGTCGGCTTGGGCGAGCACGATGGATGGCTCTACATCGGCGAGCTCAACGGCCAGGTCTTCCGTTGGCAGCCTTGAGTCGACGGCCCTCACGCAATCCTTCGAGCGCCGGCTAGCTAGCCGGCCTCCGCGCTGGCGGCCGAAGCGAGCGGCAGCTCGATCAGAAACGACGCGCCGCCGTCGGGCGCGTTGCGAGCGCTGACCCGCCCGCCGTGTGCGGCGACGATCTCAGCGACGATCGCAAGCCCGAGACCAGCTCCCGCCTTGCCGCGCTCGCGACCGGGCTCGGCGCGCCAGAAGCGCTCGAACACCGCGTCCCCGGCGTCTTCGGGAAGCCCCGGGCCGTGGTCGCGAACCTCGATCGCCGCAAAGCCGCCGCCGCTTCGCAGCGCCAGCTCGATCGGTGAGCCGGCCGGGGTGTGCCTGAGAGCGTTGGCCGTCACGTTGGCGAGCACTTGGCGCAGCTGATGGACGTCGCCGCTGACGACAGGCCCCGCGTCTGCGCCCACCGTTTCGGGATCGATCGACACGGTCAGCTCGCGATCGGGTGCCACGGCCTGCGCGTCGGCAGCGGCGTCGGCGACAAGCGGCGCCAGGTCGACCGGCTCGCGGACCGTTTGCGGCATCTCGTCCAGGCGGGCCAGCGCGAGCAGCTCCTCGACAAGGACCCCCATGCGTGATGCCTCTTCCTCGATTCGCGCCATCGCGCGCGCGGTGTCCTCCGGGTTCGCCGTGGCGCCGAGCCGAAAGAGCTCGGCGTAGCCGCGGATCGAGGTCAGCGGCGTGCGCAGCTCGTGCGAGGCATCGGAAAGGAAGCGCCGCAGGCGCTCCTCGCTCGCCTGGCGCCGGGCGAACGACTGCTCGATCTGGCCTAGCATCGCGTTGAGCGCGAGGCCGAGGCGCCCGACCTCGGTGCGCCCCTCCGCCGGGCTCACGCGTTGCGAGAGGTCGCCCGCGGCGATCGCGCCCGCGGTCTCGCCGATCCTGTGCAGCGGGCGCAGTCCGAGCCGGATCACAAGCCAGGCGCCCAACGTCAGCGCCGCGAGCACGGAGGCGATCACGATTGCCTCGATCTGCGCGAGCCGCGTCAGCGACGCGCCGAGGTCGCTCAGCGAGACCGCGACGATCGTCGTGCCGGGGCCGGCATCGCTGGGCACGGCGAGCACGCGATATTGCTGCCCTGTGTCGCCGGTCGCGGACACCGTGAAGAAGTGCGGGTGGCGCAGGTTCGGGGTGAGGCTCGGGTGCGCCGGGATGTCGGGCGGCGGCAGGTAGCTGTTGCTGTCGCCGACCGCCGTACCGACCGGCTTGCCGGCGGTGTCGAGGTACTCGCCGAAGGTCCCGCGCGGGTTGCTGAGCCCTTCGCGCGGGAAGCCGGGACCGCGCCCCAAAAGGTTCCCCGGAGCGGGCGTCGTGGTCGTCGCGCCCTCACCCTGACCCGCCGTCCCGCCGCCGCCCGGGGCGACCGCGCCGTGCGCCGGGGTCTTGCGCAATCCGGCACTGACATCGACCTGGGCCTCGATCGGGCCAACCGACGCCACGACCTGGCTGTCGACGCGGTCGTAGAGGAAAGAGCGCTCGGCGCTGTAGGTGGCGAGGCCGGCCACCAGCAACCCTGCTCCGGTGAGCACGACGAGCCCGATCAGCAGCCGCGCGCGCAGCGACACCGCGCCGATCAGCCCCTGGGCAGTCGCAGCGAGTAGCCGACGCCTCGCACCGTGTGGATCAGTCCGGGCCGCTCCACGTCGACCTTCTTGCGCAGGTAGCTGATGTAGGTCTCGAGCACGCGCGCGTCGCCGCCGAAGTCGTACTGCCAGACATGGTCGAGCAGCTGCGCTCGCGTCAGCACCCGTCTCGGGTTGAGCATCAGGTAGCGCAGCAGCCGGAACTCCGTCGCCGTCAGCTCGATCGCTCGCTTGCCGCGGGTGACCTCGCGCGTGTCCTCGTCCAGCTCGAGGTCGGCGAAGACAAGCTTGGAGGACTCCGGCTCACTCAGCCCGGATCGGCGCAGGATCGTCCGGATGCGGGCGACCAGTTCCTCGAGGCTGAACGGCTTCGTGACGTAGTCATCGCCGCCGAGCGTCAGGCCGTGCACGACGTCTTCGGTCGCGTCGCGGGCGGTGAGGAAGATGATCGGCACGCCGGTCCGCGCCGCGGCGAGCCGCCGCGCGACCTCGAAGCCGTCGAAGTCGGGCAGCATCACGTCGAGCACGATCACCGCCGGCTTGCTCTCGGCGACCGCCGCGATCGCGCCGGCGCCAGTGCCAGCGGACTCGACCGCGAAACCCTCGAAGCGCAGCGCCATCGAGATCACATCGACGATGTTCGGCTCGTCATCGACGACGAGCACCCGTACCAGCTCGGCCGGCGCTGCAGAGTCTTCCGCGGTTCCTGTCATGAACGCATCATCGCGCGCGAAGCTGTGAGTCGGCTGAGAGCGCCCGACCGTCGCGCGCGCCCCCGAGGCCCAGCACAGACCCCCAACAGACCGCAGCTATGCTTGCGCGAAGTGGCGGCTCCTGATAGCTCGGTGACTGGCACGGGGATCCGACTCAGCCGCTTGAGCAAGTCGTTTCGCAGTCCAGAAGGCCCCGTCCATGCGGTGCGCGCGATCGACGTTTCGATCGAACGCGGCGAGGCCGTCGCGCTGCTCGGTCCGAACGGTGCCGGCAAGTCGACGACGATCGACATGCTGCTCGGGCTTCAACCGCCCGACAGCGGCGACGTCTCGCTTTTCGGTCACACGCCGCGCGAGGCCGTGCACCGCGGTCTCGTCGGCGCGATGCTGCAGACCGGCTCGCTGATCCAGTACCTCTCGGTGCGCGAGCTCCTGAAGATGATGGCCTCCGTCTACCCGTCGCCGCTGGGTGTCGAGGCCGTGCTCAGCCAGACGGGTCTTGAAGCGATCGCCGCGCGCCGCACACAGAAGCTTTCGGGCGGCGAGACGCAGCGGGTTCGCTTCGCGCTCGCGCTGCTGAGCGACCCCGACCTGCTCGTGCTCGACGAGCCGACCGTCGCGATGGACGTCGAGGCACGGCACGAGTTCTGGAACTCGATGCGCGCGTTCGCTGCCCGCGGCAAGACGGTCGTCTTTGCGACGCACTACCTCGAGGAGGCCGATCAGAACGCGGACCGTGTGGTGCTGATGGCCCACGGCCGCGTCGTCGCCGACGGACCGCCGACGGAGATCAAGGCGCGCGTCGGCTCGCGCACGATCCGTGCGACGCTCCCCGACGCCGATCCCGGCGAGCTGGCGGCGCTTGCGGGCGTGGCGCGCGCCGAGCGCCGCGGCGAGGCCGTCGTGTTGAGCTGCGCCGACTCCGACCAGGCGATCCGCGCGCTGCTCGAGCGCTACCCCGCGGCGCGCGACATCGAGATCGCGGGCGCCGGGCTCGAGGACGCGTTCCTCGCGCTGACAGCGGATCCCGACACCGACACCGACGCCGACGCGCCGCCGCCGGCTCTCGCGCCATGAACGGCCTCGTCTACACCCGCTACGAGTTGCTGCGCGCCCTGCGCAACCGCCGCTTCTTCTTCTTTTCGCTCGGCTTCCCGCTGCTCTTCTACTTCGTGATCGCCGCGCCGAACCGCCACGTCACCGACTTCGATGGCAGCGGCATCTCACTGCCGCTCTACTACATGGTCGGCCTCACCTCGTTCGGCACGATGGTCGCGATGATCTCGACCGGCACGCGCATCGCGGCGGAGCGTCAGGTGGGTTGGACGCGGCAGCTGCGGATCACCCCGCTGAGCACGCGCGCCTACTTCCGCGCGAAGCTCCTCGCCGCCTACATGATGGCGGGCCTGACGATCGTCCTCCTCTACGGCGCCGGCGCGTCGCTCGGCGTCGGCCTGCCGGCCGGCAACTGGCTCGCGATGACCGGCCTGATCCTGATCGCGCTGCTTCCGTTCGCGGCGCTCGGGATCACGCTCGGCCACCTGATCAACGTCGACTCGATCGGCCCCGCCACAGGCGGCGGCGCTTCCCTACTCGCCTTCCTCGGGGGCACCTGGTTCCCGCTCGGGAGCCACGGTTTCCTCTACCAGCTCGGTCAGCTCCTCCCCTCTTACTGGTTGGTGCAGGCCGCGCACACCGGGATCACCGGCCATGGCTGGCCGGCTCGCGGCTGGATCGTCATCGCCGTGTGGTCGGCGCTGCTTTCGCTCGCCGCGGTCTACGCATTTCGCCGCGACACCAAGCGCGTCTGACCACGCGCCTCAGTGCTCGCCGCTGTCGCCGGGCGGCGGGTCGTCGCGCATGTCCGCGACGATCTCGACCAGCCCCCGCGGGCTCATCGTCGGCTGGACCTCCAGCCGCGGCAGCGCGTAGGGGTCGTCGTTCGGCCCGGCCCAACCGTGCACCTCGGTGGTCGAGCCACGGAAACCGGCGGCCTTGAGCGCGGCGATCACGGTCGGGTCGTACTCGCCCGAGGGGTAGCAGAACCAGTTGACCGGGACGTGGTAGAGCCGCTGGATCTCGCGCCGCGTCGTCGCCGTCTGGAACGTCAGCTCCGACGGGCTCAGACCAACGAGGCCGACGTGGCTGTAGCCCTGCGTATCGAGCTCCCAGCCGGCCTTGACCAGCGCCCGCACCTGGCGTCGTGAGAGCCCGCCCTGGGACGGCGGCAGGCCGGTCAGCTGCAGGTTCTCGACGCCGACCCAGCCGAGTTTCGCGAGCACCGGCAGCGCAACCTCGTACTGCGCCGCGTAGCCGTTGTCGAAGCTGATGACGATCGGCTTGCCGCACGGCAGCGGCGTGTCGTGATGCCAGTTCTCCCACAGCTGATCGAGCGTGACGGCGTGGTATCCGGCCGCGGCGACCGCCCGCATCTGCGCGGCGAACTGGGCCGGCGGGACGTAGAGCAGCGGGAATGGCGCGCCGGCGGGGGCCGGCAGGAGCACGTGGTACTCGAGGATCGCGGCCGCCTCGGGCCGGCGCGGTCCGAGGCAGGCGGCAGTACGGGGCGTGCCGGCGGCGCCGAGCGTCTTGTGCGCGCCGGGTGTCGAGCCCCCGCCGGCGGCGAGCACCAGGACGACAGCGGCGGCAACCACCACCAGCCCGACGGCGCCCGCGGCGACGCGGCGCCGGCGGCGGATCGCGCGCGCCCGCGCGGCACGGCGCATGCGCAAACGCTCGACGTCTGAAAGCCCATCGCGAATCGGTGCCCCAGCGTCCACCGCCCCCTCCTCAGCCATGCTCCGGCGACCACTGTTGCACGCCGTTCGGTCTGTTGCGCTGTGGCGTGGTCGGTCGGCGCTGCCGCACACTTCCCGACGAGAGGTCTAGGAGTTGTGCCGGGCCAGCCGCGCCTCGAGCTCGCCGCGCACATGCGGCCACTCCCGGGCGATGACGCTGTAGTAGGCGCTGTCGCGGATGACATCGCCGCGGACGATCATGTGGCTGCGGAAGATCCCCTCGAACTGCGCGCCGATCCCGAGCAGCGCGCGCCGCGAGCGTTCGTTGAGCTGATCGGTCTTGAACTCCACGCGGATGGCGTCGAGCGCGCCGAAGGCGTGGCCGAGCAGCAGTAGCTTCGTCTCGACGTTGGCTCCGCTGCGCCAAGCCGACGGCGCAAGCCAGCTCCAGCCGATCTCGAGGCCGCGGTGCTCCGGGCGCAGCGCGAGGTAGCGCGTGCTGCCAATCGCCACGCCACTGGCGCGCTCGATCACCGCGAACGGCGCCTCGCCGCCATCCGCTCTGTTTGCCAGTGCCTCGAGCAGCCAGCGGTGGAAGTGCTCCGGCGAGGCGCTCGCGTTGAACGACATCCAGCGCCAGACCTCCGGGTCGCTCGCGGCTTCGCGCAGCTCCGCTTCGTGCGCCTCAGACAGCGGCTCGAGGCGCACCAGCTTGCCTTCGAGCGTCGGCGCCAGGTGTTCGTCCCAATCTCCCATGACCGCTTGGACTGTAGCCGGGCGTAGACTGGTGCTGCTATGTCGGGCATCTTCAAGCGCCGGCGCCCGGCGAGCGACGGGGGCGACACCACGGCCACCGAGCGCGCGGCCGGCGAATCCGAGCGCCGGGCGGAGAACGAGGCGCGCCGCCAAGCCTCGGACGCCGAAGGGGCGCGCCAGGCCACCGAAAACGAGACGCGGCGCCAGGCCTCCGAGGCCAGGACGCGCAGCGTGGCCGCCGAGAACGAGGCGCGCCGTCAGGCCTCCGACGCCGAAGCTCGCCGTCAGGCGGCCGAGAACGAGGCCCGCGCCACCTCTGCGCAGTCGCCCTAGCCTCGCCGCGAGCGTTGGGCTGCGGGCGACGGCGTCGAACCCCGCGTTGCGCCGTGTTAGTGGCTCTTAACCGCTCCGTCGCTGGTTCAGCCTAGGCTTCGCCTGGCCACGACCCGTACCCGAAGGCCGCACGGTCCGCCGGTTGCGGATCCGCGGCGACTGCGCACCACGCCGTAGCAGGCTCGTCTCGAGCTCGCATGCAAGCGCCTTAGATGTTCCTCCTCACAACCATCGTCTATCCGTGTGTGTTCGCTCTCGTCTGCGTCGGCACGGGGCTGGCGGTCGATCGCGCGAGCGGGCGGTTCCTGCCGGCGGTCATGCTCCCCGTGGTCGGCGCCGCGGCGCTGATCGGCGTCTCGCAGCTCACGACCTACGTGCCGTCCATCGCCCCGGCGACGCCCTACGTGTTTGCGGCGCTCGGCGCGGGCGGCATCGCGCTCGAGTGGCGGCGCGCCAGCGCCGCCGCGCGCCGCTGGCGCTCGCGCGGCTGGCAGCTCTCGCTGCCGGTCCTCGTCTACCTCCTGGCGCTCGCACCGGTGCTGGCCTCGGGGCACACGAGCTTCTCCGCCTACCAGGTGCTGACGGACTCGGCGTTTCACATGATGGGAGCGGACTACCTCATCCGTCACGGCCAGGACTACGCGCACCTCGATCTGCGCAACTCCTACGGGCTCTACATCAACGGCTACTACGGGACGGGTTACCCCTCGGGTGCGGACACCCTGTTCGGCGCCAGCTCCTTCCTCGTCGGCTTGCCGCTGATCTGGACCTTCCAGCCGTTCAACGCGTTCATGCTCGCGACCGCTGTTGGGCCGGCGTGGGTGCTGACCCGGCGGATCGGGCTCACGGGCGCCTGGGCTGCGCTCGCGGCAGCGAGCATCAGCGTCCCGGCCCTGGTCTATGCCTACGAGCTGATCGGGTCGGTCAAGGAGATCACCGCGCTGCCGATGATCATGACTCTCGGCGCCCTCGTCGTGTTGCGCGATCGCTGGCTGCGCGGCCCGCCGCGCCGCGCCGCGCCGTTCGCGCTCGCCGCCGCCGCCGGCGTATCGGCGCTCGGCGTCGGATTTGGCGCCTGGGTGCTCGCAAGCGGCGCGGTGCTGGCCGCGGTCCTCGTCATCGACGTGGCAAAGAACCGCCAGCGCGGAGTGGCGGTGCTGGCGCTCGTGGCCGCCGGTGCCGGCGTCGCGGCGCTCGCCGCGCTTCCGACCTGGCTGCACGCACCGGCCTCAGCGCAGGGGACGGCGACGGTCGCCTCGACGTCCAATCCAGGCAACCTCGTCACTGGAGGCCTCCAGACGAGCCAGGTGTTCGGGACCTGGCTGACGGGGTCCTACGCGGCAGTCCCGACGGGCACCGCTGCCCTGATCACCTACGGCGTGATCGCCGTCACGGTCATCGCCGCGCTGCTCGGCGCCCAGTACCTCCTGATGATCCGCCAGGACGTGTTCATCGGCTGGCTCGTTGGTCTGGTGCTGATCGCGATCGCGTTGTTCGCCTACGCGACGACCTGGATCGACGCGAAGACATTGATGCTCAGCTCGCCGATTGTCCTGCTCCTCTCCTGGGGCGGCGTCGCCGCGCTCGTTGACCGGCGCCACCTGCTCGCCGCGGCGCTGCTCGCGCTGGTACTCGCCGGCGGTGTGCTTGCCTCCGATGCGGTGCAATACAACGCCACGGATCTCGCGCCGGCGGCGCGCTACACCGAGCTCGCCTCGCTCGACAGCCGCTTCGCCGGCAAAGGCCCGACGCTCTTTAGCGACTTCGACGAGTACAGCCTTTATGAGCTGCGAAACCTCGATGTCGGCGGTCCCGACTTTCTCTTCCCGCCGCCGGCGCTCGCCCACGTGCCGCGGCCGGGGCCGGGCGGTCGCCACGGCGAACCGGTGGACCTGAATCAGGTCTCGCCGAAGGCCCTGCGCAGCTACCCACTGATCGTCACGCGCGTGGATCCGCTTGCCGACCGACCGCCGTCCGCCTACCGGCTGCTCTGGCAGGGCGCCTTCTACGAGGTCTGGGGTCGGCGGCGCCATGCGCCCGCGGCGTTCGCCCACGTCGCCTTCTACCGCCACAGCCTCGCCGCCGATCTCGCTCGCTGCCCCAGCGTCGCGCGTATCGCAGCGCAACACAACGGCCACCTGGTGGCGGCGTTGGCGCCCGAGACCGTCACGGTCGACTTCACGAGCGCGTCACCGCTCGGCGCCGACACGCACAACAAGCTCAATCTGCTCGCCGGCTCCGGGCGCGTGGTGGTGCCGTTCAGCGTCCCCTACGCCGGCCGCTGGGATCTCTGGCTCCTCGGCGAGATCATGCCGAACGTCGAAGTGAGCATCGACGGGCATCCTGGCGCGAGGACCGGCGATCAGCTGAGCGGCAACAGCGCCACGCCAGACCCCGTGGGGCCGTTCAGCGTGACGCTGGCGGCCGGCCGCCATCAGCTGACCTTCACCGATGCTGGCTCGAGCCTCGCCCCGGGTGCCGGCGGCGACGCGTTCCTGAACCGCGTCTTCTTCACCCCTGCAGGTGCCGACGGGCGCCACGGGCTCCGCAGCGCATCGGCGGCCGACTGGCCTTCTTTGTGCAGCGGCCGCTACGAGTGGATCGAGGCCGTGCCCAACTGACGTCGGGGGTCCTTGACCAGTGCGCGCTTACTGCGCCGCTAATGCGCGGGCGCGGCGCCGACCGGCTCGGCTGAGTTTGCGATCGCGAGCATCTGGCTGTTGGTCAGGTTTTCCAGCAGCGTGTTGCTGACCCAGTAGAGCTCGTTACCTTGGCGCCAGCCGATGTCGTGGATGTGGGAGCCGTCGTCGACGAACATGTAGCTGCGGCCGTCGATCGTCTCCGTTTCGTTCGGGTTGGCGAAGAGCGGCGGGTCGGTCCAATTCATTCCCTCGATGCCGTAGTAGCCGCCGACCTCGTTCACGCTCCAGTCGATGCGGTAGCCGCGGTGGGGATGGTTCTGCTCGTCGCGAACGGTGAAGGCGTGAAAGTCGCCGTCTCCGCTGTAGAGCGCATCGATCGTCTCGACGCTTGGCAGATATAGCGGGAAGGGGACGTCGGTGGCGATCTCGAGCGCCTGATCCTCGATCCCCGATGCCAGCGGGTAGAGGTCTTCATCGGCGAGTGTGGCGGATGACGGGGCGTGGTGGTGTCCGACGTGCGGTGCTGGCGTGGGCAGCTTCGTTTTCTGGTCCTCGTAGAGGAAGTCGTCGACGCTCGCTCTGATCAGCGCCGGCGTCGAGGTGACGTAGTCCTCGCCGTTTTCGACGAAGAAGCTGTTATCGACCTGGAAGGGAACCTGGCGAATCGGCTGGGAAATCGAGCGGGCGGCGAGCTCGAGCAGCTGCTGAACGTCCTGGGTGCCGCGGATGTCGGTCGCGACGGCGCGGCCGAACGCCTTGGCGAGCTGGTTGTACTTCGTCAGCAGCTTCCAGACACCGAGCTGGGCCACGGCCTGGCGGATGAAGTCCTGCTGGCGTGCGACGCGCACGAAATCCGAGTCGGTGTGGCGGTAGCGAACGTAGTCGAGCGCCTTCTCGCCGCAGAGCCGCTGATAGCCCGGCTCGATGTCGATCGGCTGATAGGAGTCGCCGGGTGGGTTGTAGTAGTAGCGGTCGACGTCGATGTAGACGCAACCGATGGCGTCGACGAGCCCGAGAAACGACGCGAAGTTGAAGTCGATCACATGGTTGACCGTGATCCCTGGCAGCGTCTTCTTGGCGACTGCGAGCGTGAGGCCCACCTTGCCGAGCGCGTAGGTGGCGTTGAACTTCTGCGTGTACCGCGCGCCGTGGTAGTCGAAGCTGACCATCAGATCGCGCGGGATCGACATGATCGAAACCTGGCCCTCCGCGGGGTCGAGGCGCACCAGCATGAACGTGTCCGCGTGGAGCAGGTGCGCTCCGTTGACCGTCTCGTAGCCGCCGGTCTGGTAGGTCGTCGTCTTGCCGATGTGGTCGTCGCCGATGATCATGATCGTCTCGGGCGCTCCCGTCTTGGCGGCGGTCAGCTGCGATGACTTGATCGGCTTACCCCCCAATGCCAGATCAGAAGCGATCGTGTTCGCAACTGCCAGCGCGAGCCCGTTGATTGCGACCGCGCCGCAGCCCACGATGACGATGCAGCCGAGCAAGCTTGCGAGGAACCGGGGCCATCGCCGTTTGCGCTCAAACATGGTGATCAGGGGGCCGCTCAAGCATTGTGATCAGCGGGCATTTGTCGGAGACAGGGGCGACCCGGCACGCGCGATAGCGACACGGGCGGAATGCGCAAACGCGGCGAGTGGCTCGGAGCGCCTCCGACCCTCACCGGCTCGCCCCGGCCGGCCTCGGCGGTTAGGAGCGACAGTCCGCTGTGCATCCCCACGGTAGCCTACCGAGGCATGCCGGCCCTTCAGCGCCACTTGCCGCCTGGTGGCGGTGAGCGGCTCGGCACCGGCGAGCGCGTGAGGGCCGCCGACTCGCCCGCGCCGCGGTGAGGCGTATCGGTTGCGCTTTCGCTTGCGCGGCGCTCGCGCTGGCGGCCGGTGGGCCGCCCTCCACCGCCGCCGCGACGCCGCGTGTCCTGATTGCACTGGTCGGGCTCGGCGCCGGTGCGCCGGCGCGCGCAAGCTTGCTGGGGCGCTTTGCTGCTGATCCCCGGCTCGCGGCGTTCGGGCTGCTCGGCGCGAGCCTTGGTAACTACAACGAGCTGCAGACGCTGCTCGACATCACGCAGTCCGCGCGCGTGCCCTTCGTCGATTACACGCCCCGCTCGCCGGCGCCGCTGACGCTCGAGGCGAACGGCACGGTGCTCGGCTGGCCGGCCGAGCTAAAGCGCGCCCGTGGCGCCGACGCGAGCATCGAGCCCGGCCTTTTGGCCTCGCAAATCCCCGGCGGCAGCGCCTATGCGGCGATCGGAGCCAAGCCGGGCATCGACGCGCTGCTCGCGGCCGATCGCCGCGGCCATGTGGCGGCGGTGTCGCTCGGCGGCGGCGGATCGCTGCTGCGGCGCATCCGTGGCCTGCTGGCGACGCGGCGGCTCGTCGTTGCCGATCTTTCTTCCGGTGCTCTCGGCCTGAGAGAGCTCAACCAGCTGCTCGCGAGCAGATCGGCGGGGGAGCTCGTCATCGGGCTCGAGCGGCCGCCGCGCACGTCCGCTTCGGCGCTACAAGCGCCGGCACTGCTCGCGATCGCCACCAGCTCCATCGGTAGCGGGCGCGGCGCGCTGCGGACGGCGACGACGCGAATCGACGGTCTCGTCACGACGCTCGATTTGGCCCCGACGATCCTTGACTGGCTTGACCTGCGCGAGCCGAGCGCGTTTGTCGGTCAGAGGATCACAGTCGGCGCTCCCCGGAGCGCGGCCGCGCTCAGCGCCTTCGCGGCGCGCCTCAAAGTGATCGGGCACCGGCGCACGCCGGCGATTGCCGCCTTCCTCATCGCCTGGCTCGCCCTCCTCGCGAGCGCGGCGGTGCTCTGGCGCCGCGCGGGCCTTGCGCGCGCGCTGCGGCTCGGCGGCCTCGCGGCGCTCTGGGCGCCGACGACGATTCTCATGGCGGCAGCCCTGGAGCCGAGCGAAGCCGTTGAGATCGCGGTGATCGTCGGCGGCGCTTTCGCGCTGGGCTTTGCAACCGATCGGCTGGCGCGCTGGCCGCGGGGGCCGGCGATCCCCGCGGCGGTCGGGATCGTGCTCTACAGCGTCGATCTCGCGCGTGGCTCGCCCTTGATCGTGCGCTCGCTGCTCGGCCCGAACCCGATCTCCGGCGCGCGATTCTTCGGCGTCGGCAACGAGCTGTCGGCGGTACTACCGATCCTGCTGTTCGCGGGACTCGCCGCGGCGTTGCCCCAGCGGCCAGCGAGTCGCCGCGACGCCGCACGGTTCGCCGCCGCCGGCGCGCTCGTGACGCTGATCTGCAGCTGGGGACCGCTCGGCGCGAACGTCGGTGCGATCTTCACCGTCGGCGTCGGCAGCGTGGTCGCAACGATCTTGCTCGTGCCCGGTCGCATCAGCGCTCGACGCGTGGCGCTCGCTGTCGCGGTGCCGCTGGTCGGTTTGGGGCTGCTCGCCGCGCTTGACCTTGCCAGCGGCGGCGGAGCCCAGTATACGCGCGAGGTCGTACACGCCGACTCGCTCGCGGCCCTGATCGACACGCTGGGGCGCCGGCTCCGAGAGGCCTGGCTGACCTTGCGCGGCGGTGCCACGGCGCTCGCGGTCCTCGCCGCGCTCGCGGTCGCCGCAGCGCTCCATCGGCTGCGCGCGGGCGTGCTGGCGCCGGTCGCCGGCGCCAACGCCTGGGGCGCAGCGCTGGCCGGAGGCTTCGCCGGTGCCCTGGTCGGATCGATCGCGAACGACTCGGGCGCACGGCTCCTGCTGGTCGGCTGCTTCGCGCTCGTCTGCGTGCTTGCCTACATCCGCGGCGCGCCGGCGCCGACTACTTCCCCGTAGCGCTACTGCAGCTGGTCGATAAAGGTGTAGATGACCATCAGGCTGACGAGGACGACGAAGACTCGAAGCGCCCACAGTGCCGTGGTGGTGCGCGCGCTGAGGGTCGCTCGCGCGACCGGCTGCGAGGTCGCGGCGACAAACTGGTCGCGCTCGAGGTTCATGATCAGCTCGTCCTCGTAGCGCTCTTCCGCGTGCGGGTCCGCCTTGGCCGCGGGTGCGTCGTGGTGGCGGTCGCGGGTTTTTGGTGGTGTGCTCACGCCGGGATGAGATGGACGGTCTGGAGGAAGGAGTCGATGCCGTAGGCGGCGCCGCAGAGTCCGACGAACGCGATCACTGCGATCCCGATCACGTTCGTCGAGCGCTTGTTGGCCCAGGCTCCCATCAGGCCTTTGTCGTTCGCGAGCATGACCATCAGGACGAGGCTGACAGGGAGCAGCACGGTCGCGAGCACGTTTGCGTTGAGCGCGATCGAGAGCAGCGGCGCGCCGGGGATGAGGATCACTGCGGCGGCGATCAACGCGACGCCGATGTTTGCCGCATAGAAGAGCGCGGCGTTGCGCGGCGAGCTGTTGAAGCTGTGCGAGACGCCGACGCACTCGCCCGCGGCATAGGCGGTGCTCGCAGAGATCGTGAGGATCGCCACCGCTCCGGCCTCGATCAGTCCGAGGGCGAACACGGTGCCGGCGGCGGAGCCGGCGACGTGCTTGAGCGCTTCGGGGAAGCCGGCGCCGGCGAAGCCCTGGATGCCCGTGCCGTTGTGGGTGAGGAGCGCCGCTCCGGCGACCAGCGCGCCGATGCCAAAGATCGCCGCGAGCACCGCGCCGACCGCCGTGTCGTAGCGGCCGTGGTTGATGTCACGCGGCGTCATACCTTTGTCAGCCGACGCGCTCTGCTGGAAGAAGATCATCCAGGGCGTCACCGTGGCGCCGATCGTCGAGGCCAGCAGCAGCAGCAGCGTGTTGAAGCTGCCGCCGGGGAAGGGGCTGAAGGACAAGGACCGGGCAAGCGCGCCGACGTCGGGCTTGACGAGGATCGCGGCGAGCAGGAAGAGGCCGTTGAAGAGCGCCATGCCGAGGACGATGCGCTCCCAGCGCCAGTAGCGCCCGCCGCTCAGCGTGAACACGACGAGCGCGAGGCCGAGTGCGACGGCCACGCCCGCGCCGAGGTGGAAGTAGGCGAGTCCGACACGAATCGAGACGAACTCCGCGACGAGCGTGACGAGGTTGGTGAGCGTGAGGTCGCCGGCGCCGAACCAGCCCCAGACCTTGCCGAGTCGCTGCAGCACCAGCTCGCCGTAGCCGCGGTGGGTGACGGCACCAATGCGCATGCACATCTCCTGGCAGACGTAGGCCATCAAGAACAGCAGCGGGATGAATGGAACGAAGAAGCCGAGCCCATACTGGGCGCCGTCGGAGGCGTAGGCGATCATGCTCGGCCCGTCGTTCTCGCCGAGCATCGCGAGGATCCCGGGGCCGACAAGCAGCCACAGCAGCTTCCAGCGCTTGCTGTGCTTGCGCGCGCTATAGACTCGCTCGCGGTCAACCGAGCGTGCCGCGTCCTCGTGGGTGAGCGGCGGCTCCCCGTCGCGGATCGGCGGCAGGCCGAGCGCCGGGGAGCTACTCGCTTTAGTCGCCGCCATCGTCTGCCTCCGTGCGGCTCGGGCTGCGCGGCTCGCGCGAGGAGGGGTCCACCTCAACACGCATCGCCGCGGCGAGCTGGCCACCGATCGCGTGCTCGCGCCCGGCGAAGAGCACGAAGAGGGGGCCGCCGAACGGCTGCCGCTCGCGCACCGTGAGGCGATCGCCCGGTGAGATGCCACACTCCGCGAGGTAGCGGAGCATCTCGGGGTCGGAGTCCGAGACGCGCACGAACACGCCCTCGTCGCCGGCCTCCAGATCCTCGAGGCTGTAAGTCGAGCGTTCGTCCATTTCGAGCTCGGCGCTCGGGATCGGGTCGCCGTGCGGGTCGACCGTCGGATTGCCGAGCTTCGCCGCGATCAATTGCTCGAGATCCTCTGACAGCACGTGCTCGAGGACCTCTGCCTCCGCGTGAACCTGATCCCAGGGCATCCCCAGGGCGTCGGCGAGGAAGCTCTCGAGCAGGCGGTGGTGGCGGATCACCTCGAGCGCGAGCCGCCGACCGTCGAGCGTGAGGCGCACCCCCCGGTAGGGGACGTGCGTGGTCAATCCCAGCTCGTCGAGCCGCTTGAGCATCGCCGAGACGGAGCCGGGGGTGATGCCCAGTCGCTCGGCGAGGGCGTTGGTCGAAACCGGCTCACCGCTGCGGGACTCGAGGGCGAAGATCGCCTTCGAGTAGTCCTCGATCGCCGTCGAGCGCAACGGAGCGTTGGCTGCCACTAGAAGAGGTTATGGCATGCCAAGAGATTGGTCAAGGCTTGCCAGCAAATGAACTTCCGCGGTGGCAAAGTCCCTTGTCACGGCGCTCCGAGAGGCCTAACCAGAGCACAACTTGCGCCAACTCGAACCAAATCAATGCTCTGCCACGCTTATACCGCTCTTATGGAATGGGCCTTGTTCGACGGGCCGGTTGGCGGCGGGTGCAGCGGGGCGGCCGCGGTCCGGCGCTAAGGCGCTGCGACCAATCCGCTTTCGAGCCGTGGCCTGAGCACCCGCGATCAGCGTAAGGGCCGGGTGATCACGCATCATTTGGTCATGCACGAGACGCCTACCCATCGCCACGGCCGACACGCGCATAGCCATCCTCATCACGAGGCGCACCGGCACCTGCGACACCCGGCGCGCTCACGGCCCACTGGCGAGACACCCGAGGACCGGCACCAGCACCGCCACGTGGAAGACCACCGCTCCGACGACCCCACCGACCACGACCACGGCGAGCACGGCCACAGCCACGGCCTGGTCGACGAATCGATCAAGCGCTCGCGCGAGGGCCTGCGGGCGGTCGCGCTCTCACTTGCGCTGCTCGGCGTGGCGGCCGTGCTTCAGGCGCTCGTGTTCGCAGCCTCAGGCAGCATCGCCCTGCTCGCCGACCTGATTCACAACGGCGGCGATGCACTGACCGCGGTGCCACTCGGCATCGCGTTCCTGCTGCGTTCGCGCCGGGCTGAAAGATACGCGGGGCTTGCCGTTGTCGCGACGATCTTCATCTCGGCGGTTGTCGCTGCCGTCGAAGCCATCGATCGACTCATTCACCCCAGCACACCGACCCACCTATGGTTCCTCGCTGCGGCTGGCGTGATCGGGTTTCTCGGCAACTGGGCGGCTTCGCAGGTGCGTACGCGAGCCGGTCAGCGCCTGCGCTCGGCCGCACTGACCGCTGACGGTAACCACGCTCGCGTGGACGCCTTCGTCTCGCTCGCTGTGATCCTCAGCGCCTGCGTCATCGCCCTCGGCGCACCCGTCGCCGACCCACTCATCGGCCTTGCGATCACGCTCGTCATCCTGCGCATCACCTGGTCGTCGTGGCTGACCGTCCGCGCCGAGGTCAGCCCCTAACGCGTACGGCACGGAGAGGGAGGGATTCGAACCCTCGGACGAAGTTTCCCCCGTCACGCGATTTCCAGTCGCGCCCGTTCAACCGCTCCGGCACCTCTCCAGGCGTGAGCGAAGCCCAAGGCTATGCCACGCGGTATCCTGCCGCTCAGGATGCTCGCATTCAGCGAAGCCGTCGACAAGACATTCGGCTTGGTCGCCGTCTTCGGCGGCATCGGCGTCGTCGCCAATGTGTTGATCGTCTACATCCTGCTCCAGGTGCGAGGCGAGCATCAGCAGAACGAGCAGTACCGCGCTGAGCGCCAGCGGCGCTTCGGCAGCTAGCAAGCCGGTACTCGAGCGCCGCTGCGCGCCTTTCAGGAAAGCGTGATCGCGTAGATCTGCGAGCTTGCCTGGCCGCTTGGTTCGGCGCCTCCGGCCAGCAGGATCTTCTTGTCCGAGAGTCCCACGGCGTCGGCGCCAGCCAACTGCAGCGGCAGCGAGCCAACGCGCGTGACGCGTCCGCTGCTCGGTGCGATCGAGAAGATCGCGTCCGTTTCGCTACCGCTCGAGTTGCCTTCGCCGCCGAGCACGATGATCTGGTGGTCGAGGCCGGCGACCGCCGTCTGCGTCAACGCGACCGGCAAGGCGCCTAGCTTGCTGACCGCGTCGGTGCTCGGATCGAAGCGGTAGATCGTCTTGCTCGCCGATCCGTCGTCAGAACCGCCGACGATGTAGATCTTGCCGCCAATCGCCACTGCAGCGGCGTGCGTCAACGGTTCGGGCAGCGTCGCGACGCTGTTGGTGCCGTTGGCGGCGCTGTAGGAAACGATCGAGTCGAGATCGGCGCTACCGCTGGAGCCACCGATCACATATGCGGTGTCGCCGATCGCCGCGACCGCGGCATCGACCGTGGGTTGGGGAAGCTCGCCGACGTTCGTCGGGTTCGCGCCGGCCGCGCTCATCGCGAGGATCGAAGCCGTCGGGTTGCTGTCGGCTCCACCGAAGAGATAGACGCTTGAGCCGAGCCGCGCCGCGCCCGATCCGGCCAGCGGCAGCGGGAGCTGGCCGGGCGAGGACGTGCTCGCGCCATCGAAGCTCTGGATCTCATCGAGCGGCGTTGCCGCGGAGTCGAGCCCGCCGAAGAACAGCGCGCCAGTCGAGTCGAGTGTCACCGCGGAGCCGGCGCTGATCGCGCTTGCGAGCGTGCCGATCGGCTTTACGGCGACGCTTACTCGTATGCCGCTCCCGGCGCGTTTGGACGCCGCCGAACGCGTGGCCGTGCGCTTGAGGCTTGAAGTGTTGCTGGCCGCCGAGCCGCCGAGGTGCACCCCGAGCGTCAGGGCCGTGACCACGAGAACTGCAAGGGCCGCGGCGAGCAGTGCTCCGAAGGCCCGCAGGCGGCGGCGCTTGCGTGCCACGCGGGCCGTCGGCGAGCGTCGTCGCGGCGAGTGGACCTGAGTCTGGGCTTGTACCTCGCTCACGCTCGCGTCATCTCTCGGCGTGCGTTGGCCCTTGGTCGCGCGAAGATGACCGCCGCCCGAAGATCACACCGATGGTCACTATGCGCCAAATCATGGGGAGCGCCCCACGTGCCTCGCTCGCGAGCGGCAATTAACTGTAGAAGGGATCGGACCAGCCGGGTGAGCCGTTGTCAAGCACAAACGTGGTCTCGTAGGCTAGACACATCGTCGAGGCGGTAGTTGCGTGCGCCGTGGCGCCGAGAATGCGTCCTGGTCAGACGATCCGGGTAGCCTGCGTCAGATCTGCGGTCGCTACACAAACGTTGCTGATCCAGCCGCGCTCGAGCAGCGTTTCGGCGTCACGATCCCGTTCAGCGAAGGCACGCGCCGCTACAACATCGCTCCGACCCAGACCGTCGTCGCAATCGTGCTCGGCGACGACGGCCTGCCCGAGGCGCGGGCGATGCGCTGGGGCCTGATCCCGCCTTGGGCAAAGGACGCGCGAATCGCCTACAAGATGATCAACGCGCGTTCGGAGACCGCCGACGAGAAGCCAGCGTACAAACGACTGATTGGGAGGGCGGCACGTCGCGCACTGCTGCCCGCCGATGGCTTTTATGAGTGGCTCGCGCCCGAGGATCGCAAGCAACCGCGTGTGCCGTTTCGCTTCACGCTGGCCGACGGATCACTGTTTGCGTTTGCGGGCCTGTGGACGCCGTCGTTTCTCGAGCCGGAGTCGCCGGATGGCGAGCGCGAGGAGATCGCGACGGTAACGATTCTCACGACCACCGCCAACGCGGTCGTCGCCCGTCTGCATGACCGGATGCCGGTGATCCTTCCCGACCACGGGAGCGAGCTGGCGTGGCTGTCGCCCGATCTCGACGCCGCCGCCGCAAAGGCGCTGTGCGTACCGCTCGCGCCGCAGTTGCTGGTCGCAACGCCCGCCAACCCGCTGCTCAACAAGGTCGCAAGCGGCGTACCGGAAGGGCCCGAGCTGCTGGTCGCCGCCGCGGCCTAAGCTGGCGCCGTCGCCGCCAGGCGATCGGCGCGCGAGCGCTCGAGCCAGTGCGTCACGACTGCCCAGGCCTCGCTGTCGGGGTCCACGTGGCGACGGTGGCCGCCGGCCTCGCCGGCGAGTTCGACGAGCTCAACCTCGGCGCCCGCGGCGCGCGCTGCGGCTGCGTAGTTGCGACTGCGGCGAACGGAGACCGTCCGGTCCTCGGTCCCGTGCACCAGCAACACAGGCAGCGGAAGCGGCACGCGGCCGATCGGGTCGGCGATCGCGTAGCGCTCGGGGAACTGCTCGGGCGAGCCACCCATCAACCAGCCCACCGCGCCGCCCGGGGTCTCGCGGTAACAAGTGGCGAGATCATTGACGCCGGCCTGGGCAATTGCGGCGATTGGCCTGAGCGCCGGGTCTGCACCGGGCGCACCGTTCGGCAGATCTGCGCGGCCGGCGGCCCACAGCGCCAGCTGACCGCCTGCGGAATGGCCAAGCAGCGTGACCCGCTCGAGGTCGAGCGGGGCGTCGATCGTGCGCAGATGATCGATCGCGGCGGCGACGTCGACGAAGGTCAGTGGCCAGCCGCCACCCTGGCCGCGGCCGACGCGGCGGTACTCGATGTTCCACACCGCCCAGCCGCGTCGCATGAGATCGCCGGCAATGCCGCGCATCACGACCTTGCCCCAGCCGGCGGCCCAGGAGCCCCCGTGAATCGTTACGACAACGGGATGCGGGCCGGCGCCCGCTGGGAGGAGTAGCTCAGCGCGCTGGCAGCGATGCGCATCGCCGTAGCGATAGGAGCGTCGCGGCGTGATGAGGTCGAGCAGCAGGCGTGTGCGTGACACCGCAGGGGAGTGCGTTCAGGACCCGTCCCACGGATCATCCTCGGTGCTCGCCGCACGCTCGATCCGCTCGAGAACCTCGTCGGCGCGGCGATCCTCGACCATTGCGGCCAAAGCGCTTGAGATCGTCGGCGCCCAGATCCGCCGCACCGTCGGCGGCTCACTGAATGGGTCGCCCAGCTCCGACCAATCCACCGAAACCGCTGCTCGCTTGGGGCTGGGGGCGTCCTGCGGCTCGCCGCCGGCCTCGAGGTTGATCTGTGCACGCCAGCCGTTGGGACACAACTCGCCCATCACCGCGCGCGCTCGCGCTTCGTCGCTCAGCGGCACCGGCTTAGCCCGGCCGCGACGGATCTCGCGCGTTCCCAGCAGGCCGGCGAGCGCCAGCAGCACGGCCCCGGCGAGTGCCAGCTCGACCTGCGTGATCACCAATCCGGCGCGCGTGACGCTGCTCGAGAGTGACTCAGCGAGCAGTGTTGTCAGCGCAGCCAACAAGGGAGCGCAGACGCTACTAGCCTCGGCGCGAACGTCAAGTGCGAAGCGTCAACGTTAGTAACGAGGGCGATCGCCGTGCGCGCGACGTGCGCTCAAAAGCGCTAGCTCGCGGCCTGGGAGAGCACTGAATTCGATTGTGGTTCCGCGGCCTCGCCCTGATCCAACGCGTCTGTCGATGCGTCGTCCGCCGTCGGGATCCAGCGCAGCAGCGCCTCGCTGAGGTCGGTGTGGCGCACAGGCTTGGTGATGTAATCGTCCATCCCCGCCTCGAGGCAGCGCTCCCGATCTCCGGTCATGGCATGGGCAGTCATCGCGATCACTGGTGTGCGTCGGTCGCCTCGCTCGCGGCGGCGCAGCTCGGTGGTCGCCGCGTAGCCGTCCATCGCGGGCATTTGGCAGTCCATCAGGACGGCGTCGAAGCGCTGTTTGGCGAGTGCTTCGAGTGCTTGCACGCCGTCGTTGACCACGAGGACACGACAACCGCAGCGTTCGAGTGCGCGCGTGGCGACGATCTGGTTGACCGGGCTGTCCTCGGCGACCAGGACGAGCGGTAGCTCCAACCAAAGGGGTGCCAGCGCTGCGTTCGCCTTGGCGAGTGGAGCCGGTACGTCTGATGCGGCCACGTTCGCCAGCTCCACCTCGACCCAGAAAGTGCTCCCACGTCCCGGTGTGCTTTCGCCGTTGATCGTTCCGCCCATCAGCTCGACGATCTCGCGGGCGATGGAAAGACCCAACCCGGTGCCGCCGTACAAGCGTGTCGTTGAGACATCGGCCTGGGTGAATGGCTCGAACATTCGTTGCAGGCTCTCGGGCTCGATGCCGATGCCGGTGTCGGTTACCGCGATGCGGATCGCCGTGCTTTCGTCCCGCGTAGCGGCCGCGCTGACGTGGACGGTGACCGCTCCGACCGATGTGAACTTGACTGCGTTGGCGACAAGATTCGCGAGGACCTGGTTCAGCCGCCTGCCGTCTCCGTGCGCGCGACGCGGAACGTCGCTCTCGATCTCGACCTCGAGGCCCAGGCCCTTCGCTCTGGCAAGCGCGCCTGCGACCGCGCAGGCTTCCTTGATCGTGTCGACAAGCTCGAAGTTTGCGACGTCGAGTGTGAGGTGACCGGTTTCGATCTTGGACAGGTCGAGGATGTCGTTGATCAGCGCCAACATGTGCTCGCCGGATGACGCAATCTGCTCGGCGCATGCGCGCTGCTCGTCCGTCAGACCCATATCGAGCAGTGCGTCGGTCATGCCGATCACGGCGTTCATCGGAGTGCGAACCTCGTGGCTCACGTTCGCCAGGAACGCCGACTTGGTGTTCGACGCCTCGACCGCCCGGTCGTGCGCCCTTGCGGCTTCGGCGGCAAGCCTTTTGCGCTCCGTGACGTCGTTGTAGAGCGCGATTCGACATTCCCGCCCGTCCACGGTCACGCTGTCGCTGCTGACATCGACATCGATGATCGTGCCGTCCTTGCGTTGATGGCGCATCGTGGAACCAGCGGCGCCGCCAACGCCCGCGTTCCCCGCACCCGAAGTGGTTTCTGGGTCGGCGAGCGGCCGCTCGACGCCGGCGCTCGGCTCGAGGTCGAGGACCGTCATTTCACGAAGCTCTTTGCGTGAGTAGCCGTAACTTGCAACCATCGCGTTGCTCGCGGCGACGATCTCCAGGGTCTGGCTGTCGTAGGTCACCATCGGCAGCGGGTTCTGCTCGAAGAGCAGCCGGTAGCGCTCCTCGCTCGAGCGCAGCTGCTGGCGGGCGAGACGCAGGGCGGGACGGAAGGCGAGGCGCCCGCCGGCGAGGACGACCGTGATCGCGGCCAGACCAACGGCGATCGGGCCGAGGTGGTACCACGTGCCAACGACCAGGATCGCCAAGCTCGAAACCGTCAACAGGCCAGGTAGAACGAATCCAGAGACGCGCTGCAGCGCAAAGCGGTCGGATCCTTTTTCGGTCACCCACATCGCCATCGCGAACATCAGGATCGAGAACGGCCACGCGACGGCGTTTAGAACGTCGCTGAATTGCGACGCGCCACTCTGCGGCTGGACGAAATTGATCGTGTCTCCGGCTGCGTTTACCGCGATGCCGATGGCCATCAGCACCAGGGCCGCCCTTCTGGGGCTAGCTACGAACACCGTGCTGCCGACGACCAGGCCCAGTAGTAAGAGGTCGGCGACGGGAAACCCCAGGTTCGTGGCGACCGCGAGTGAAGCACCTTTGACCACCTGTGCGATGCCGTGAAACGCAAGCGCCGAACACAGCGCCCCCATGCCGAGCGCCGCGATCGCGCCGTCGAGCCAGTTTGGTGCATCTCCCCGCGTTATCTCCTCACGCACGAACAGAATGACCGCCACCAGCGCGAGGGGATAGAAGAAGAAGAAGAAGCCATCGGCCAGCGTTGGCGTCGGCGGTGTCGCACCGCTCAGTGACGCGAACGTGAACAGGAGGTCGCCGAGCGTCCATGAGAGGCAGGCCGTGCCCATTACGAGGGCTACGCGTTGATGGCGATGGGGGCGAAGCCCGCTCGCCAGGCACAGTGAGCACGCCGCAAGTTGAAATCCGACTACGAGCCAGCCATCCAGCAAGGGCGAGAACTGCCATGCGTGACGGACCACCATGAGGCCGAGATAGGCGGCGAGCATGGCGGCGAGCAGCGCGAAGCCGAGCCACACCACCTTCGGCGCGCCATCGCCGGGCGTGATCTCGGGCGTCGGGTTGCGCACGCGCGCCGAGCTTGTGACCGGCATTGCGGACATGCCCACGTATCGGCGCAATGAGGCCGTTCTTGAGCCTTCGCTCGTTGATCCCGACGCAAGAACCACATGGCGGTGGCGCACTCGGCGAGCGGAGAGGGAGAGATTCGACCTCTCGGTACGCTTCTAGCGGTGTCGAACGTCGAGCAGGTCGTTGAGGCTACGAGGAAGCGGCTCGGGGCGGTTGGTGTGTGGTCAGGCACGCTGCGCGCCGCCGCGGTGGCTGACGAACCGGCCGCGATCCGCCGCATTGAGGAGCTCGGGTACGGTTCGGTGTGGACCGGAGAGGGGATCGGTGGCAAGGATGCGTTCGCCCATGCCGCGATGGCACTGGCGTCGTCCTCGCGGATCATCTTCGGTACCGGCATCGCCAATGTTTGGGCGCGTCACCCAGCGACGATGGAGGGCGGCGCGGCGACGCTTGCCGCCGCGTGGCCGGGACGGTTCGTGCTCGGAGTCGGGGCTAGCCATGCGACGATGGTCGAGCGCAGCGGACAGGTCTACGGCAACCCGGTGGCGCACATGGCGCAATACCTCGCCGAGATGGATGACGCGGTCGTCGACTCGCCGGACACGCCGGTGCCCTTTGCGCGCGTGCTGGCGGCGCTGCGTCCCCGGATGCTCGAACTCGCCCGCGAGCACGCCCACGGCGCCCACCCGTATTTCGTTCCGCCATCTCACACTCCGATGGCGCGCAAGATCCTCGGAGCGGACCGCCTCCTCATCCCCGAGCAGGCAATCGCGCTGATCACCGATCCTGGCGAAGCGCGACGCGTCGCTCGCAAGCACATGGCCCTCTACTTGACGCTGCCCAACTACTTGAACAGCCTGCGACACCTCGGCTTCGACGACGAGGACCTGTCGGGCGCCGGCAGCGACCGCCTCGTCGACGCGATCGTCGCCTGGGGCGATGAGCAGTCCATCGTCGACCGGATCGTCGAGTTGCGCTCCACGGGTGCCGACCACGTGGTTGTGCAACCGCTCGCCGACGACCTCCCCGGCGTCCTCGCACAACTCGAGCGGCTCGCCCCAGCGCTAGCCAGCCTCTGATCGGCAGCCCGCCCGCGGGCTGCCGATCGTTCTGAGGGTCAGCTGGCTTTGATCCTGTTGGTGTCGCGGAAGGGTCGGAATGCGTTGCGCAGCGTTTGCGCGAAGAGGGCGGGCTCGGCAACGGCGGGGAAGTGGCCGCCGCGGTCGTGTTCATCCCATGACTGGATCGTGAAGTAGCGCTCTGCGAGCTCGCGTGGCGGCTTTGGAAATGGGATGCGTTCGCCGCCGAAGATGCTGATCGCGGTCGGCACAGGCGAAGGGTCGCCTGCCGTCAGAGCGCTGCTCGGGTCGTGACGGTAGGTCCAGTAGGGCTGCAGCGAGGTGCCGATCGTGCCTGTTGCCCAGTAGAGCGTGAGGGTGCAGAGCAGAAGCTCCCTCTCGAACGTGGAAGCGCCGCTGCTCGTGGTGCTGCTCCAGGCCGAGGTCTTCTCTCCGATCCAGGCCGCCAACCCGGCTGGCGAGTCATGCAGCGCAGCCATGAGCGTTGACGGTTTGGTGGCGTGCATGTGGGCGTAGCCGCCCTCTTCGGCAGCCCAAGCCTCGACCTCAGCGAAGTGCCGCTCCTCTGCGCTGCTCCAGGGGCGCGATGGGGCAGGCAGCCCCGGAGTGGCGAGGTGGATCCCCAGGACCGCTTCGGGATGCGCGCGAGCCAGGCGCGCTGTGACGCCGGCGCCCAGATCGCTGCCATGAGCCACGTAACGCGAATGACCGAGGAGCTCCGTCACCAGCCGATGCCAGGGCTCGGCGATCACGCCGGCGCTGAGACCCTCCGTTGGTGGTGGCGAGGAAAACGCGAAGCGCGGAAGTGATGGGGCAATAACCGTGAACGAGTCTGCCTCGTCGCCGCCCGACGCGGCGGGATCGCTGAGCAGATCGAGCACCGCGAGGTACTCGCAAAACGAGCCGGGCCAGCCGTGCGTCAGCAGCAGCGGCAGCGGATCCCCGCCCCGGCCAGGCACACGAACGAAGTGCACCTGCTGATCGCCGAGAGCGACCAGGCCGTGATCCAAACCACCTAGCCGGGCCTGAAACCGCGATGTGTCAAACGAACGCCAGTCAGCGACCAGTTCGGCGAGCCACTGACCGGGCACGCCACGACTCCACCCGCCGGAACCAGGCGCGACGCCTTGCCACCGTTCGAGCCGCTCCTGCAGATCGTCGAGCGCACCACGATCCAGAACCGGCTCGAAATCCTCAATCACGGCTGGACGCCCGCGTTCCGTGCTTTGAAGGATCGTCGCGCGCTTGCAGTGCCAGCTCGTGCTGCCATCAACTCGGGTCTGCGACGCGCATGGATTCGCCTTGGGGTGGGCCTGGGGTGCGGCGCGAGCCGAGCGGTGGCGGGGCGGTGGTAGCGAGGCCCGCAACGAAGATTCTGGCTTGCCGGCGAGCGAGTTGGTCCCAGTCGGGTGCATTGGGGAGTGGTTGGGCGAGCATTGCTCCGGTGATGATGATGTCGATGGCGCTGGCGTCTGCTCGGATTGTCCGATCGCGGCGTCCGCGGGCGAGGACTTGTTCGAGCAGGTCTCTGATCTCGGCTCGGACCGCGACGACGTTTTCGTCATCGATGACGGGGCCACCGTGGAGGGGCAGGATGAACTCGTTGCGGGCCCCGATCGTCTGTTCGAGGAATTGCGCGAGTGCTGCGGGGGCCGGCTCGTCACTTTGCGCGGCTGCGCGCGCATGTTGCAGGACGAGGTTGAAGGAGCGCAGCGTGAGGGCCGCCAAGAGGGCTCGGCGCGTCTGGTAGTGGCGATAGAGGGTTCCGATCCCGACGCCCGCCTCGTCGGCGATCGTCGCCATCGGCGCCCTCTCGCCGTCGCGTCTGACTGCCGCAGTGGCGGCGACGAGGATGCGTTCGCGGTTGGCTGCGGCGTCACTGCGTAGCGGCCGCGCGAGGGGCCGGGTGTCTGTCGTTGCTTCAGCCATTTTGGAGGTGATCGTGTCACGTGGCGACACGCTGGTGATCGTGTTCGGTAGCCTCCAGGACATAAGCGGATGATTTCTTCCGCTTAGTCTACGACAAAGGAGCGCCGATGAACGACACCTTGCCCGCCGAGTCGACGCCGCCAGGACCGATCCCTGCCGATGACCCCGGGCGTGGCCTGACGCGCGTGAGCCCTGACACCGATGAGTCGCTCCCTCACCTCGGCGTGGTCGGCGACACCTACACCATCCTTGTGTCCGGCGAGGACACCGCTGGGCGCTACACGCTGATCGACATGCACGTCCCGCCGGGCGGCGGGCCGCCGCCTCACCGCCATGACTTCGAGGAGATGTTCACGATCCTTGATGGCGAGATCGAGCTCACGTTCCGCGGCGTCAGCGCGGTTGCAACGGCCGGCGTAACGATCAATGTGCCCGCCAACGCGCCGCATGTCTTCCGCAACGTCTCCAAACGCCCGGCGCGACTGCTTTGTCTGTGCTCGCCGGCGGGCCAGGAGGAGTTCTTCAAGGAGGTCGGCGTGCCGGTCGCGCACCGAACCGAGGCTCCGCCCGCGCTCGACGATGCCGCGACCGGCGCGTTCATCGCCAAGGCGATCGCACTCGCTCCCAAGTACCGGACCGAGCTGCTGCTCGGCGAGCCGAAGACCTGATCCTCGAAACGATCGAGACAACGCAGCCAATCCTGCTTTGTCGGGCAAACGTCAGGCTGATCTCGAAATTTGCGACAGCCACCGTAGGAGCGGGCGCCGTTGCTCATGTGCTTCTGTCGATCGCCGTTCGGCTCGAGTCGCTGTGGGGTGTAGCGAGCCGGTGGTGAACCCAGACGTTGGGTTCGACGTACACGACGTGGTCGTGCTCGATCGACACGTGCACCGGAGCGAGCGCCTCGGGAATGTCGCTGAGGCCCGTGCTGCTCAGCGGCATCCCAGTCCATTCCCGCCATTGCGCGAGTGTCCCCGGAATGACCATTGACAGCGGGCACACGCTGACGATTCGGGCACCCAAGCGAACATGGACACGCAGCCAGGAATCGGCGGGCAACCCATCGCCGCGGACCCGAGCTACATATTCAGACATCGGCGTCCGCGGCTCCACGCTCTTTTCCGTGGGGCGAACGGGCCCGAAAAGATCTGTGAACCCGAGCCGCTGAACGTTGCGTCGCGCTGCGTCGAGCAATACGGAGCTGAGCCCGCCCCGCCGATGATCAGGAACGACGCGTGCCTCGATCAGCGAGACCGCCGTGGCCTGCTGATCGCGTTCATGGTCCCTGAAAGCCTGTTCGAGAATTCCGTCCCATCCCCTGACGGGCAGCTCGTCATCGCTTCCGCCCCAGGCGAACGGCACGCTGTGGACCTTGCCGACGATCGCATCCTGATCGTCGAGGGCGAGCAACTGATGCTCCGGAAACGTGTCGGCAAGCCGGCCATAGAACAGGGCGGCGATCGGATCTTGCTGCATGAACGTAGGCCACGTGTCTGGCATCGCCCACATCGGCTCGACCAAATCCGGCCGCTCCTCGAGCGTCACAACCGAGGCGATCACAATCGGAACCTATCCGGCCGAGAGCGAAGCCATCGCATTGGACGAGGACGACACGCGTCGTTCTCGCGCCAAGCGACACTCCTGAGTGTCGCGCGGCGCCGGCGCCTACGTGACATAGCGGAGGGGGAGAGATTCGAACTCTCGGTACGCCAATAAGACGTACAACGGTTTTCGAGACCGCCGCATTCAACCGCTCTGCCACCCCTCCGGATGACGCGCTGGAGGCTAGACGATCATTGCATTGAGCCCAGCCTCGATCAGCGACGTGTGCTCGCCCGCCGCCGATCCGCCCGCGGTTGGCTAGACAGCGGGCACGGTGAAAACGCGTGCTCCGCTCGTCGTCGTACCGGGGCCGAGCAACGCACCGAAAAACGCGCTGTAGCGACGGCTTGCTCTGGGCGAGCCGACGTTGGTAACGATCACCGCGTCGATCGCAAGCGCCCGCAGAGCGTGTTGATAATGAACTCTGCAGCGCGTTGTGAGCGCGGTGCCGCGGGCCAGCTGCGCAAGACACAGGGTGTCCGTCGGCGTCCGTCCGGACTTGGTGCTCGCCTGGTCGGCGAGGGTCGCAAGCGCGTAGAGCAGCGGTCCATGCCGCATCCCGTACGACGGACCTTGGGCGGTCGGGACGAAGACGGCACCGTAGGGGATCTTGTAGGCAAAGTCCGCCTCCGCCTGCGCGTACATCGCGAACTGGCCGTCGGCTGCCGGCGTGATCAGCACCGTCTTTGCGCTGGGCAGGATCGCGCGAAACGACGCCGCGCGACTGACTACGGCGGGCGCCCGCAAGACCTCAGAGGGTGTGCGGCTCGGCAGGATCGAGACCAGAGCGATCGCGCACACGCCAAAGCTGAGGATTGGTGAGCCGAGCAGTGGCCGTGAGCGCAGGTCGTCGATCAGCAGCACCAGCAGCGCCGCGACCGCGAGCCAGAGGTAGAGGTTGAAGCGGTCCGGTACGACGTTTTCCAACAGCGGCAGATGATTGGGGAGGATCCAAGGCAGAAACACCCCGGTGTCGTGGCCGCCGATGCGCAGATGGGGGCCCAGGCTCAAGATCGCCGCGCAGATCCCCAGCAGGGCGGCCGGCAGCGCGCGGCGGCCAAGGCGCCAGCAGGCAAAAAGCAGCAGAGCGATGAGGACGATGCCGAGATAGCCGCCGTCCTCGCCGTTGTAGCCGGAAAAGCCTGCGGTCAGGTGGCGCGAGCCAGCGCTGCTCAGCAACTGATTCGCGCTCGGAACGAAGAAGCTCTCGAGATCGTTGACGTAGCGACCCGACGTGACGATCACGCCGCTGACATGTTGGGACCCGAAGAATTGGTAGATGAGCGCCGGCCCGGCCAGGATCGCGAAAGCCAGCGCGGTGGCGCTGAGGGCGCGGACGTAGCGCAACACGATCGCGCGCGAGGGCCGCACGCTCCATGCAGCAAACGCCAGGGCCAGCAGCGCCATGATTGCGCTGGTCGCCAGGACCTCCTCGTCGATGAAGACCTGGGCGGCGGCGCACAGTCCGAGCAGAAGCCCGGTGCCAACGACGTTCCGGGTGCGTCTGACGTCGTCGAGCAGCATCGCGGCGAGGGGTGGGAACACGACGATCAACAGGCAGACGTGGGCCGCGGCTTGGCCGGTCATGAAGCCGCCGAAGCCGTAAAGCAGGCCGCCCACCCAGGCGCTCGATCGGTGTGTGGTCAACCGCCGCAGCGCCACGTAGGCAACCCAGGCTGACACGGCGATGGCGAAGGTCGCGAGGACGTTGTAGCTGGCGGCCACTCCGAAGCCCGCGGTGATCGGCCAGAACAGCAACGACGGCAGCGAGGTCGCGGTGCTGTTGAGCAGATTTGCGCCCTGGGGGGCCATCAGCGCCGTCGAGAAGAGCGGCGAGTGGCCGTGCTCGAGCGCGTGCGGGAGCCAGGCGAGGAACCACACCGATCCGAGCGGGTCGCCGCCGATGCCCACCAGGCGATGCGCCAGGTCGCTGCCGAGCCAGGTGCGGCTCAGCAGCACGAATGACAGCGTCAGGTATCCGGCGAACGCGATGGTTCCCGCGCGTGCTCGACTGAGAGCCGTCAACGCCGCGTCGCGAAGAACGTGCGAAGAAGCTCCGATGACGCCCCCGCAAGCAGACCACTCGACACCTCGGGGCGGTGGTTCAGTTGCGGCTGCGCAAGGATGTCGAGCACGCTGCCCGCGGCACCCGCCTTCGGGTCGCTCGCGGCGAAGACGACGCGGGGGACTCGCGCGAGGACGATTGCCCCGGCACACATCGCGCACGGCTCGAGCGTCACATAGAGCACGCACTCCAGCGCGCGCCAATCGCCGAGTGCTCGCGTACCCTCGCGCAACGCGAGCATCTCGGCGTGCGCGGTCGGGTCCGCGCGGAGCTCGCGCTCGTTGTGGGTGGCGCTCAGCACCTCGCCGTCGCGCACCAGAACTGCGCCGACGGGGACGTCATCGTGCTCGAGCGCTCGCTGAGCTTCGCGGATCGCCAGCGCCATGAAGTGCTCGTCAAGCGGGAAGAAGCGTTGGTGCACGAGCGCAGCTAATCACTCCTGCGGGCGCAACGAACGAGGGGGCCTGACCGTTACCCTTACGTGCTAACCGCTTCTGCCGCGAAATCTCGGCTGAGCCTTCGATGACAGCCGACGCCCGCACCCCTTACTGGCCCCGCCTACGCTGGTGTGCGGGGCTGGTGGCCGGGGTTTTGCTGGTCGCTTTCACACCCGCCGCTCAAGCCGCGACCGCCCCATACGTGCCCGGCGTGGTCGTTGTCGGCTTCGCCCCCGCCACTCCCGCCGGCGCCCGCGACGCGACGCTCGCCCGCGCCGGAATGATCCGCGCCGGCGCCCCCGAGGCCGACGTTCGCGAGGTCAGGCTGCGGTCGGGCGTCAGCGTCGCACGCGCGATCGCGCGGCTGCACGGGCGCCGCGGCGTGCTTTGGGCGGTGCCCGACTACATCGCGCACATGGCGGGAGCGTCGGCGCCTGCGAGCGCCGCCGATTTGCTCGCTTTCAAGCCCCGGCCACCGTTCAGTCAGGTCAACCTCCCCGCGCCGTTCATTCCCAACGATCCGGGAACCGCTGGCGTCGCCGAGGGCTGGGAGCAGCTGCAGTGGAACTTCGTCGGTCCGTACGGCGTCAACGCTCCGCAGGCCTGGGGGAATCTGATTGCTGACGGGCGCCCCGGCGGCTCCGGAGTCGTCATAGCCGTGCTCGATACCGGCGTCGCCTACGCCGACCACGGGCGCTACATCCGCTCACCCGATTTCGGTCCCCATGAGTTCGTCGCCGGCTACGACTTCGTCTCGCACTCCCCCTACGCCGAGGATCACAACGGCCACGGCACGCAGGTGGCGGGGACGATCGCCGAGGAGACCGACAATGCCGTCGGCGTGACCGGGCTCGCCTACGGCGCGCGTCTGATGTCGGTTCGTGTGCTCAACTCGCAAGGCACGGGCAGCGCGACGACGATCGCCGAGGGGATCATCTTCGCCGTCAAGCACCACGCTCAGATCATCAACATGAGCCTCGAGTTCACTGCGGGAACGATCACCGAGCACGACATCCCGCAGCTGATCGCGGCGATCGACTACGCGCACTCGAAGAACGTGCTGATCGTCGCGGCTAGCGGCAATGACCAGTTCGGACAGATCTCCTACCCGGCGAAAGCGCGCTACGTAATCGCGGTCGGGGCGACTACGGCCGATGGCTGTCTGGCCTGGTACTCCAACTACGGCCACGGCCTCGGGCTGGTCGCGCCGGGCGGCGGCGACGACGCGTCCGTCCCGGGCGATCCCGACTGTTCACCCGACGCGTCGGGACCGGATATCTACCAGGAGACCTTTGCCAACTCGGACGACGCGAACCCGCACGTGTTTGGGCTGCCGGACGGCTACTTCGGCACCTCGATGGCAGCGCCGCACGTCAGCGCGACCGCGGCGCTCGTGATCGCCAGCGGCGTGCTTGGACCCCACCCGACGGTTGCGCAGATCGCCTCCCGGCTCGAGTCGACGGCAACGCCGCTCGATAACGGAGACGGGACCGAGTACTTCGGCGCTGGGCTCCTCAACGCCGAGGCCGCGACCGCGCCGATCGGATCGACGGGAACGACAGGCGCCAGCGGACCGAGCGGGTCCAGCGGATCGAGCGGTTCGAGCGGGTCGAGCGGGTCGAGCGGCTCGACCTAGTTGGCTGGCGCGAGGACTCGTTCCTCGGCAGTCCTGATGATCAGCACTGCGCACGGCGCGTGGTGGGAGATCTTGTTCGGGACTGAGCCGAGCAGGAAGCGCTTGGCGCCGGTTGTGCCGCGGTTGCCGACGATGATCAAATCCGCGCCAAGTTCCTCGGCGACATCGAGGATCGCGTCGGCGGCGTGGCCGCGGCGCGCGTAAACGTCGACCTCGACGCCGGCTCTGGTGAATTCCTCGGCGGCCTCGGCGAGCGTCGCATCGACGGTTTCGCGCGGTGGGCCGAGCGCCCACTCGACGGACGCCGGGCGGTCCTCCTCCGCCTCCGCGACACGCAGCGCAACGCTTGGCGCCGGCTCGTAGGCGCAGACGAGATGGACGTGGGCCCCCAGCGTCTTGGCCAGCTGCGCAGCTTGGCGGACCGCCTCGTTCGCGGTCTGCGATCCGTCCGTGCCGACCACGATCGCGTTAAACATCGCCGCTGGCGATGATAGCCGCCGTTCTCAGCTCAGCTTGACGACCGCGATCACCATGCCCGCGAGCACGAATACCACGATCGCTCCTTGGATCCACAACCACGTCGGCGACATCCGAAGCCAAGCCTAGTGGTCGCCAACCGGCGACGGCGAGGCAGCGCGCTTAGGGCGCCGGCTAGAACCCCGGCGCGTAGCCGAGGTAGCGCGTCGCGGCGACCTGCTTGTGAATCTCTGCCGCGGCGGCCGGGTATTTGCTCAGCAGCAGCGGACTGCTCGCGGTGTAGCCGTTGTTGTAGAGGATCATCTTCACGCGCTTGTGCGTCTTGATGAAGTTGAAGAACTCCTGCACGAACGCGGAGCTGTCGGTGTTCCACATCGCCCACTCGCCGAACGCGAACGGCTTGCCCGGGTAGTCGTCGTAGAACGTCTTGAGGCCAGCGAAGTTCGGGAACTGGCTGTAGAAGTCGGTGCCGACCCAATCGACGTAGTCGCTTCCGGGCCAGTAGGACACCGCGCTCTCGGAGGGGACGTCCGGCGTGCCGGCGGTCTCGGGGCCCCAGATGAAGGCAATCGCGGAGGTCGGGATCGTGACGGTCGGCACCGTGCCTTGGATGGCTGGGAGGCCCAGCGTGGCGAGCTTCGCGTTGATCGTGCTAACCGGCCCGCCGCGGAGGATCGTCACGACGCGCCGCCAAGCCGCTTTGAACGCAGCATGCGAGTAGGCGGGACCGCGCGAGCTGCCGTCCATGTTGTCGGCGGAGTAGGGGTTGTTGGCGTTGTTCATCTCCGGCAGCAGACGGATGTAGACGGGTGCGTTGTACGCGGCAATCGTGTCAGCGAGCCAGAGCAGGTAGGAGTCGCCGCCACCCTGCGCGATGGCAGCCGGCGTCAAGTTGCTCCCATTCGTCGTCGAGGTCTCAAGGTGCAGCATCAGGCGCGCGTGCTCGGAAACCGCGTCGTTGAATGCCCAGTAACAGCTCTGACCCCACGTGACGAAAGCCCCGAGAACCGCTGGGTGTTTGCCGGTTTCGCTCTGGAACGCTGTGGCGTCGATTCCGGTGAGCCCGGTTAAGACGGTGTCGCCCGGGGGCATGAGCAGACTCGAGGTTGCGCTCGAGCTGCCGCTTACGCCTGAGCTGCCGCTTGCGCCTGAGGCGCCGCTTGTGCCTGAGCTACCGCTGGCTCCGTCCGCGAGTGCTCCGGCGCAGAAAATCAGTGCTGTACTGGCCAACCCGCCCGCGACGAGCCCTCCCAACCGACGCCACCGCTTGTTCATCAGTCCCCCCCAGTCGGTTGCCGCGTCGCGGGTTGTGACGATCGGCGCGGCGCCAAGGTAGCGGTCCTTCTCAGCGATCCACCGAGGTGGCCGCGTGAGAGCTAGCAATGCCAGATGGGAACGCTTGCGCCCCGTAGCGCCATTCATGCCCATAACTTCGACCGGCTCGTCCTCTTCTGCAGGAAACGCGCGTTTCCTGGTCCCCTCGTCCAGGTCGCGAAACACCCGCTCAGCGGGACCTAGACGCGAGCGTGACCGGCAGAGCGAGCTTCACAAGGAGCGCGACTGTGACTTAGTCGCGCGATCTGCTTCTAGACTGGAGCGCTGTGCACGGCGGCACCTCTCGCGCGGCGGCTCCCCACCGCGCCCGACTGGATGCGACGGATCGCCGCCGCCTCGCGCGCGCGGCCATTGCAGCGTTGCTCGCCGCTGGCGGGATCGCCGCCGTCGCCGCGCCGGCGTTTGCGGCGACCGCGACCTACTACGTCAGCCCCGCGGGCGGCGGCAATTGCAGCAGTGCTGCGAGTCCCTGCACGCTGGCGACCGCGCTCACTGATGCGGCGTCAGGGTCAGACGGTGGCGATGTCGTGACGATCGAGCTCGCGCCCGGGGGCTACTCCGGCCCGATCCCAATCGGCGGGACCGAGTCGTCACTGACGCTCGACGGCGCCGGCCCGGGAGCGAGTGTGGTGAACGGCGGCGGATCTCAGCCCGCGGTGTCGATCAGCGTGACGTTTCCGGTCGCCCTCGAGCATCTCGGAATCATCGGGGGTGCCGCCACCAACGGCGGTGGCGTCGATATCTCGAACGCGGGCGCCCATGTCACGATCGAGGACTCGACGATCGCGGGGAGCGCGGAAGGTGGCGGTGTCTATGCGGACGGCACCGTCGACATTTACGGCTCGACGATCGCTGACAACGTCGGCGACGGGATCGACACGGCAGGGGGGACGGTCGAGCTCGGCGCCGACCTGCTCGCGAGCAATAGCGGGCTCGACTGCGCGGGCGGAGGGATCAGCGATGCCGGCTACAACTACGCCGACGACGTGAGCTGCCCGACCGGCTCCGGCAACAGCCATGACAGCGCAGCTTCACTCGACCTCGCGTCTCTCAACACAAGCACGGGGACGGTCGCGGTCACGAGCTCGAGTGAGGCTTACGACGTCGTGCCGACGGGTACGACGCTCTCCGGAGATCCGACCGGCGCGTTCTGCTTGGGCATCGACGAGCGAGGCGCGCCGCGCATCGAGGGCGGCGCAAGCGCCTGCAGCGCGGGGGCCTACCAGTACGCGGGCGCGGTCATCACCGGGGTGAGCAGCCCGGCGCTCGAGCTTGGACTCACGGTGACGCTGACCGGGTCCAATTTGGGCAGCGTGATCTCCGCAACGTTCGGCGCGACGCCGGCCGCGATCACGAGCCAGACGAGCACCTCACTCTCTCTCGCGCTACCGCTATCCCTCGCGTTTGGCTCGCAGCCGATCACGCTCGTCAGCCAGTACGACAGCGCCACCGTCCCGTTCGCTGCTGTTGCCAATCCCGGCGTCGCGACCCTCACGCTCCCGCCAGGTGAGCACGGCGTGCCCTACTCGGAGCCGGTTCCTGTGAGCGGTGGCCGCGCACCCTTCAGTTTCGCGACCGTGTCGGGGGCGCTGCCGCGCGGGCTCAGCCTGTCGAGCGCGGGGGTCATCTCCGGCACACCGACGAGCACCGGCGGCTCCGCCTTTGGTGTGGTCGTGAGCGACGCGAACGGCGTCGTCGCCGCCACCCAGAACGTGTCATTGACGATCGCGGTGCCGGTGATCTCGATCAAATCGAAGACCGCCAAGGTCAGCCACAACGAGCTGCCGGTCGTGCTCGGCTGCACGTTCGCGCCGTGCGCGGGCACCGTCACCCTGACTGGATCTGTGACGACCACGGTCAAAGGGCACGAGACGACGACGAGCGCCACGCTCGCCTCGGCCACGTACGCCACTCTCGCTCCGAAGACGGGTGTCGAGCTGGAGTTGGTGCTCACGGCAAAGGGGCGCAAGATGCTCGCCCGCGTCGCCAAGCACCATCTCCATGAGCTCGTGATTGCGAGCGTGGATGCGGGACAGACCATCGCGAGCAACGTGGCGGTCTTCTGAGGCCGGCATAGCCGGTCCGCGCGCGCCCCCGTCCGAGCTCGCGCGCGATCCGCCTCCTCGCTAGCCGCGGCGCACGAGCTTCTGGGCGCGCGCCGCGCGAACCGCGGTCGAAAGTCCGTCGATGTCGTAGCTGCCGTGCAGCCGGCGGCCGTTGATGAAGAACGTGGGCGTGCCGGAGACGCCGCTGAGGTCGGCGCTGTCGACGTCATCGGCGACGCGCGCCGCCACTGTGTGCTTGCGCAGGTCCTCGACGAAGCGCTCGACGTCGAGGCCGAGCTTCTCGGCGTAGCCCTGCAGGTCCGGTGCGCGCAGCGCGTCCTGGTGTTCGAAGAGCAGGTCGTGCATCTCCCAGAAGTGCTCCTGGGAGGCCGCGGCCTCCGTCGCCTCAGCCGCCAGCTGGGCGTGGGGGTGGACGTCGCGCAGCGGCAGGTGGCGCCAGACGTAGCGTAGGTCACCGAAGTCCGCGAGCAGCTCGCGCAGGACCGGCTCGGCCCGGCCGCAGAAGGGGCACTCGAGGTCGCCGTACTCGACCAGCGTGATCGGCGCATTCATCGGGCCACGGATGTGGTCGCGCTCGGGATCCACGTCGACCGCGAGATCGACGATCGTCTCGAGCCGGCCGACGAGCGCCCGCGCGCGATGACGCGGCGGCAGCAGATCGATCACGCGGAAAATGGTCCAGGTCAGCAACGCGGCGCAGAAGGCGGCGCTCAGCACGCCAACCTTTGCCTCGTCGAGGTCCTCGCCGCTGAAGCTGAGGCTTGAGATCAGCAGTGACACTGTGAAGCCCATTCCGGCGATCGTGCCGCCACCGAGTAGAGCACCCCAGCCGACCGGGAGCCGGAGCTTGCCGCGGCTTGCCCAGATCACCAACCGCGAGGTTCCGATGATGCCGACCGGTTTGCCGACGACGTAGCCAACGAGGATCCCGAGCGTGATCGGCGATGCGAACGCGCGTGAGAGGAGGCTGCCGTCGATCACGATTCCCGCGTTCGCCAGCGCGAAGAGCGGCACGACGACATAGCTCGACCATGGGTGGAAGACCTCCGCCATGCGCTCGTTAGGTGAGATCGCCAAGTCGAGCGCGCGCCGCGCCGTATGGGCAAGCTCCGCCGTCGGCTGCTCGCGGAAGGAGCGAAACTGCTCGGTCGCGTGTTCGAGGTCGCCGCGCCCCGCCGGATAGGCGTAGGCGAGCAGGCCCATCACCAACCCGACGATCAGCGGGTCGATGCCCGACTCGAAGACGGCCACCCACAACACCACGCCAAGCGCGGCATAGACGAGCCCGCGTTGGATTTCCAGCCCGCGCGCGGCGAGTACGAGCACGAACACGCCGAGCGCGACAGCGCCCGCGACCACGGCGAGATGGTGGCTGTAGACAATCGCGATCACCAGCAGTCCCGCGACGTCGTCGACGACGAGCACCGTCAGCAAAAACGCACGAAGACGCCCTGAGATACGCGGTCCGACGAGCGCGAGCATGCCGAGCGCGAACGCGGTATCGGTCGACATCGCGGCACCCCACCCGTGCGCCGAGTGGTGGCCGGCGTTGAAGGCGAGGTAGATCGCGATCGGCACGGTCATGCCACCGAGCCCGGCGAGCAGTGGCACCGTCACCCGTCGGCGCTCGCGCAGCTCACCGATGTCGAACTCGCGGCGCGCCTCGAGCCCGACGACGAAGAAGAAGAACGCCATCAGTCCGTCGTTGATCCAGTGCCGCAGATCCTGAGAGATGCCGCTGTGGCCGATGCGGATGCTCAGCACGCTGGTCCAGACGCTGTGGTAGGAGGACGGGTCAGCGTTCGCCCACACCAGCGCGGCCACCGCCGCGCCGAGCAGCAGACCAGCACCGCCCGTCTCGGTTCGCAGCAAATCCCGAAGCGGCGTGCTCAGGTTGCGCGACCACGCGGTCTCTGACGTCGCGGCTGCGGGCTGCTCCTCGCTCACACCATGATTCTCGCGGAGCGCGCCGCGCGGCGGCTCGCGCCCCGCGCCCGGCTAGGGCGCGGCCGGGACGACGACCACCGCTGTCTCGCCGACGTCGAGCTCGTCGGTGTCAAACGCGCTGCCCTCGAGCCGCTGCACCTGCCCCGCCAGCTCGACGAAGGCCTCCTCGGTCTCGAGGAAGCCGATCCGCGGCGTGCGGTAGTGCATCGGCACGACCCAGCGCGGGCGCAGGCGCTCGACGATCGCCATCGCCCCGGCGGCCCCGATCGTCGGGCCGTCGCCGACCGGGATGAACAGGAGGTCGATGGCGCCGATCGCCGCCGCCTGCTCCTCGCGCAACTCGCTCTGGCCGAAATCGCCGAAGTGGGCGACGCGCAGACCGTCGAGCTCGAAGACAAAGATCGTGTTCGGCCCGCGCGCCGTGCCGGCCTGCTCGTCGTGCTCGGAGGCGATCGCGATGACCTCGCCGATCGGCGATTCGAGCCGCCCTGCCGTCGAGCGCAACACCACCGGATCGCCGCCGATCGACTCGACGCCGTTGTGGTCGCCATGCTCGTGGGTGACGAGCAGGACATGGGCATCGACGTCCGCGATCGGCGGATAGTCGAAAACGATCCCGCGGCTCGCGGCAGCCGACATGTCGCCGATCGGGTCGATCACCACCGTCGTCTCGCCATCCGACAGCCTGAAAGCGGACTGGCCGTGCCACTCAACGCGCATTCGTGCTCCTTCGTCGCCGTGATCGGGGTGTGCCTCGCGCCGTCCCGCCGCGGACGTTAGCGCCTGGGTGCCCGGCGTTGCGATGATCCCTAGCGCAATGGCAGCAACCCCCGACACGCCGACCCCCGAAACGGCGCCAACCGCCGACACGCCACACGCCGCGCCCGGCGCGCCAGGCCATCGCGTCGTCGTGATCGGCGGCGGCTTCGGTGGCCTCAAGGTGGCCAAGCGCCTCGCGCGCCGCCGCGACGTCGAGATAACGCTGATCGATCGCGCCAACCACCATCTCTTCCAGCCGCTGCTCTACCAGGTGAGCACGGGAATCCTCTCCGGCGGCCAGATCGCGCCGGCGCTCCGCGACATCTTCGTCGACCACGAGAACGTGCGCGTGCTGCTCGGCGAGGTCACGGCGATCGACCTCGACGCGCACACCGTCGCCGCTACCGCCGCCCACGACATCACGCTCCACTACGACACGCTGGTCGTCGCGGCCGGGTCCGGCGACTCCTACTTCGGCCACGACGAATGGGAGCGCGACGCGCCCGGCATGAAGTCGCTCGACGACGCCTTTCGCGTCCGCACGCGAATCCTCAGCGCCTTCGAGCTGGCCGAGACCAGCAGCGATCCCGCCGATCGCGAGGCCTGGCTGACGTTCGCGATCGTCGGCGCCGGGCCGACCGGCGTCGAGCTCGCCGGTCAGCTGGCCTACCTCTCGCGGCACACGCTCGCCGGCCACTACCGCGCGATCCGCAGCGAGGACGCACGGATCGTGCTGCTCGACGCCGACTCCAGCGTGCTGCCCTCCTTCCGCGAGCGGATTCGCCGCAAGGCCGACGCCGAGCTCCGCCGGGTGGGGATCGAGATCCAGCTCGGGACCGCGGCGACCGGGATCGACGCCCACGGCCTCGACGTCCGCGGCCCCGACGGCGTGAAGCGAATCGAAGCCCGCACCGTGCTCTGGGCCGCCGGCGTCGCCGCATCGCCACTCGCGCGCATGCTCGCCGCGGCGAGCGGCTCAGAGGTGGATCGGGCTGGGCGGCTTCTGTCGGCGCCCGACCTCGCACTTCCCGGCCATCCAGAGGTGTTCGCCATCGGCGACATGGTGTCGCTCGAGGGTGTTCCCGGCGTCGCCCAGGCGGCGCTCCAAGAGGGCCACTACGTCGCGAAGCTGATCAGTGGGCGCCTCGACGGGAAGAGCCCGCCAGCGCCCTTCAGCTACCGCGACAAAGGCAGCCTGGCTGTCCTCGGGCGCAGCTGGGCTGTCGCCGACGTCCGCGGGCTCCAGCTCGCCGGGCGCGTCGCCTGGGTGATCTGGGCGGTCGTCCACATCGCGTTTCTCGTCGACTGGCAGAAGCGCTTCGAGATCATTCGCCGCTGGTTCTGGGAGTTCGTCACGGAGGGGCGCCAGGAACGCGTGATCAGCGTCGTCAGCCTGCTCCCCGAGGAGGCCGCGCGCGCCGAGCTCGAGACCGCGCGGGCGCGACTCGCCGAGCGCGACCCGGGCGCAGGCCTGGCGCCGGAGCGCTGATCTCGACCGCGCGCTCTCGAGCCGGGTTGCGCCCGCGGGCGGCTAGCTCGGACGCCGCCGCTCGGGGCTCCGTCCATGTGGCTGTTGTGGCTCCTCGCCGGCGCTGATCTTTGGAATCGAGCGCGTCACCGGTCGCTTGGTGGTGACTTTGAGCGTCTCACCGTGGTGGGCGATCTCGATCGCCGAACCTTTGCGCAGCGAGTAGCGCGCCTCCTTGTGCGTGACCTCGACACGCAGCCGACGCCCGCGAAAGGACACGCCAAAGGCCAGCCGGTTCAGTCGCTGGGGCAGACGTGGGGCGAAGGTGAGCTTGCCCTCGAAGTCGCGCATGCCACCGAAGCCGGCGACCGCGACGATCCAGGCCCCCGCCAGCGAGGCGATGTGCAGGCCGTCGCGGGTGTTGTGCTCGAGGTCGTCGAGGTCCATCAGCGACGCCTCGCCGAAGTAGTCGTAGGCCAGCTCGACATGGCCGACCTCGGCGGCGATGACCGCCTGCGTGCACGCTGAGAGCGAGGAGTCACGAACCGTCAGCGCCTCGTAGTAGGCGAAGTTGGCGGCCTTCTCCTCGGCGCTGAAGGCATCCCCGCGCGTGAAGAGAGCGAGCACGAGGTCGGCCTGCTTGACGACCTGCTTGCGGTAGAGGTCGAAGTAGGTGAAGTGGAGCAGCAGCGGGTACTGGTCGGGGCGGGTCGCCTCGAAGTCCCAGGGCTGGTGCTCGGTGAAGCCCTCGGCCTGGGGGTGAACGCCGCGGCCCTCGTCGTAGGGGATCAGCATCGCCTGCGCCGCGTCGCGCCAGGACGCCGCCTCCTCGGCGTCGACGTCGAGTTCCGCAGCACGGTCGGTATGGCGGGCGACGGCGTCGGCCGCCAGCAGCAGGTTGCGCTGCGCCATCAGGTTCGTGTAGACGTTGTTGTCGGCGAGCGCGCTGTACTCGTCGGGACCGGTGACGCCGTCGATCCGAAACCTCCCCGCGCTGTCGTGATGGCCGAGCGATCGCCATAGCCGTGCGGTCTCGACCAGCAGTTCGAGCCCGACGTCGCGCTCGAAGGCTTCGTCCTCGTGCGCGGCCTGGTAGCGCCCGACGGCATCGGCGATGTCTGCAGCGATGTGGAAGGCGGCCGTTCCGGCCGGCCAGTAGCCCGAGCATTCCGCTCCGTCGATCGTGCGCCAGGGAAAAGCCGCACCCTCGAGTCCCAGGAGCTTGGCTCGGTCGCGGGCCAGGTCCAGCGTGGCGTGGCGCCAGCTCAGGGCATCGCGGGCGGCGTCCGGCGCGGTGTAGGTGAGGACCGGCAGAACGAACGTTTCGGTGTCCCAGAAGGCGTGGCCGTCGTAGCCAGGCCCGGTCAGCCCCTTCGCCGCGATCGCGCGTTTCTCGCCGCGCAAACCCGCCTGCAGGGTGTGAAACAGCGCGAAGCGCGCAGCCTGCTGGAGCTCGGCGTCCCCCTCGATCTCAACGTCAGCGCGCTCCCAAAAGTCGTCGAGGTGGGCGCGCTGGCCGGCCACGAGACCATCCCAACCGGTGTGGAGCGCCTCGCTCAGGGCCGCAGCGACCTGGTCGCGCAGTGCCGCCGTCGAACGTCTCTGCGACCACCCGTAGGCGAGGAACTTGACGACGCGCAGGCGCTCACCGGGCCCGAGCTCGCTCGTGATCGTCAGCCGCGCAGTGTCCTCATAGCACTCGCCCTCGTGGTCGGTGCCCGGAGGTCCCTCGATGATGTGATCCATCGCGGTCGCCATTCGCAGCCCGCTCTGGCGCGTGCGGTGCACCAGCACGGCGCGCAGGTCGTGGTCGATGAACTGCTCGGAGACGAGCGGCGCTTCGACGCTCGCCCCGGCGCGGGGATCGTTGCCCACATGCGGCAGAGGCTCGTTGGTGACGAGCTCTGATTGCAGCACGACGCGAACGTGTTCATCCACGGCCTCGACCTCATAGGCGATTGCTGCCACGGCTCGTTGGACGAGCGAAACCAGGCGCACCGATGACACGCGCACCTCCTTGCCGACCGGCGAGCGCCAGTGCGCGGCGCGTCGCAGCACGCCGGCCCGCAGGTCCAGTTCCCGCTCGTGGCTGCGGAGCTCACCCAGGCGCAGGTCGAGCGGCTCATCGTCGACGAGCAGGCGGATGATCTTGCCGTTGGTGACGTTGACCACGGTCTGGCTCGCCTCGGGATAGCCGTAGCCGGCCTCGGCGTAGGGCATCGGGCGCTCCTCGTAGAAGCCGGCGAGGTAGGTGCCCGGCAGGCCGGCCGGCTCGCCCTCGTCGAGGTTTCCGCGCAGGCCAATGTGACCGTTGGCCAGCGTGAACAGCGATTCCGTCTGATCGAGTATTTCCAGGTCGAGGTGGGTCTCGCGCAGCGACCACGGCTCGACCGCAAAGGCGGGGTGGAGGATCACGGCGCGTCGAGCAGCTGAATGAGATCGTCGACGACGACGTCAGCGCCATGTTCGCGCAGCGCCTCCGCCTGGTCCTCGCGATCCACGCCGACGACAAAGGCGAAGCCGCCCGCTCGCCCGGCCGCCACGCCCGCGAGCGCATCCTCGAAGACCGCGCAGCGGTCTGCCTCGACGCCGAGTGCCTTTGCCCCGGCGAGGAACATGTCGGGCGCCGGCTTACCCTTCAGCCCCTCGCGTTCGGCAACAACACCGTCGATCCGCTGCTCGAACAGATCCTCGATGCCGGCGGCCGCGAGCACGGCCTGAGCATTGGCGCTCGAGGAGACGACGGCCCGTGCCAACCCGGCCTCCCGCGCAGCGTGGACGTAGCGCACCGAGCCGTCGTAGGGCTCGACACCCTGATCGCGGATCAGCGCCAGCACGATGTGGTTCTTGCGGTTCCCGAGCCCATGGACCGTCTCGGCGTCGCTCGAGTCGCCCGGATCGCCCTCCGGCAGCTCGATCCCGCGGGACTCGAGGAACGAGCGCACACCGTCCTCGCGCGGCTTGCCGTCGACATATTCGTCGTAGTCAGCCTTGACGTCGAACGGGACGAACTCGTTGCCGCTCTGCTTCGCGCGCTCGCCCAGGTAGGCATCGAACATCTCCTTCCAGGCGGCGGCGTGGACCTTGGCGGTTTGCGTGAGCACGCCGTCGAGATCGAAGAGGCACGCTTCCACCCCGTCAGGCAGGCCGAGCATTCCTAGACCTTACGCACCCGCGGGGGCTCGCTGGCTCTAGCTTTCATCGCCGGGCCGGCGCCGGCGATCAGCGCGCGGCTTGCGCGAGCACGGTGTCGATCGTCGCCATGATCGAGATGCTCTCGTCGAGCGGCATCAGCGGGCTCTCTAGCAGCCCTTCGCTCAGGCAGCGCGCGACTTCGTCAGCCTGGTGGCGCAGGCCGTTCCCCGCGTGCGGCTCGTCGTATCGGGTGCTCTCCCCGCTGCGGCTCACGAGGGTGAACGTCGTCGGCCGGTAGAACTCGCCGTCGATCTCGATCCGGGCCTCGGTGCCGGCGATCGCGCCGCGGGTCGGGGTCTTGGCGAGCGAGCAGCAATTGAGCAGAGCCTGGGCGCCCGAGGCATAGCTGAAGAGCATCGAGGTCTGACCGTCGACGCCCGTGAACGCCGCTGTCGAGGCGCTGATGATGTGTTCCGGCGGCCCGAGCACCATCGAAGCGAACGACACCGGGTAGACCCCGAGATCGAGCAGCGCGCCGCCCCCGAGCTCGGGCGCGAAGATCCGATGCGCCGGGTCTGGCGCAAACCACTGGCCGTGGTCGGCGCTGAAGCTGACCATCTCGCCGAGCGCCCCCTCGGCGAGCAGGCGCCGGATCTCGATGACGTGCGGCAGGAATCGCGTCCACATCGCTTCCATCAAGAACAGGCCCTCGGCCCGGGCCAGCGCCACGAGATCACGGGCCTCCTGGGCGTCCATCGTGAACGGCTTCTCGACGAGCACCGGTTTGCCGGCGGTCAGCGCCAGCCGCACATTGGGGTGGTGGAACGGGTGCGGCGTCGCGACGTAGACGGCGTCGACCTCGGGGTCGGCGACCAGGTCCTCATAGCTTCCGTGGCGGTTGGGGATCGCGAACCGGTCGCCAAAGGCGTTGGCTGATTCGGCGCTGCGAGACCCGACCGCCACGATCCGACCCGAGTCGGTCAGCGTCAGATCCTCGGCCAGCGCCACCGCGATCCCACCGGTGCCGATGAACCCCCAGCGCAGCGGCTCGCTCAAGCGATCACCCGTCCGCGTTTGCGTTGTGAGGAGGCGGGTTGCACGGCCCGCAATATATAGCGCCGGTCTCGCCGGGCCCGGCGCGGCGCCTCCCGCTGTCGGCGCTGGCACGTTTTGCGCCGCTGGCGCTAGGTTTTCTCGCGCGATGCGAAGCGTTCGAGTCAGCGCGCCGGTCACGGGCGCGGGCCGCTGGAGCGGACCGCTGTGAGCGACGCGGATCGTCTTGCGGCCCATTTGGCCGACCGCTACAGCGTTGAGATCGCCGGTCTCGAGGCTCTCGACATCGGCGTCTTTCGCGTCGATCGCAGCGACGGCCCGAGCTGGGTCGCGCGCGTCTTCCCGCCGAGCCGCCCGTTGGCGGACGTCGAGGGCGACGCCGCGATCTTGCGCGCCTTGGAGCGGGCCGGGTTTCCGGCCGAGCGCTGCGCGCACAACGAACCGGTATCAACCTTCGCGGGAGGGGCAGTGCTCGTCAGCGAATTCATCGAGTCCGCGCCACCGCTTCGCCCCGGGCGCTCGGCTGCGATCCTCGGCGCTCTGCTCGGACGGCTGCACACTCACGCCGGCGACGGGTTGCGTGCGGGTGGGGCCTGGCACCACCTGTCGTTCGTCGGCGGGCCACGCGAAGAGATCGCAGCGGCGCGCGAGCTGCTCGAGGATGCGCAGTCGCGCGTCGGCCTCCGCGACCTGGCGCTCTATCACCGTCTCTGCGACGCCGTCGAGCGGACGGACGACTGCCACGATCTCTCGCACTCCTTCGTGCACCCGGACTTCGTACTCGCCAACGCCATCCCGACCGCCGAGGACCGCCTGGTGATCGTCGACTGGGCCGGATCCGGCCGGGGACCTCGCCTGTGGTCGATCGGCTTTCTGTTGTGGTCTGCGGGGGCCAGGAGTCCGAAGCTCGTCGAGCTCGTCGCCTCGCGCTACCGCAGGCATATCGCGCTCGAAGACGATGAGCTGGAACGGCTCGCTGGCGCGATCCGTGCCCGGCCGTTGATGCTCGAATGCTGGTCCTTCTGCGTTGGCCGCCGGGCGCTCGCGGATGCCGTGGTAGTGGCAGACAACGCGAGTGAGCTCGCCGAGCGCATCGCTTCGCAGGCCCGCCGCGTATTTGCGCAGCGCAGCGAGGACTGAGCGGCGCGTGCGCGAGGGTCCGTGTTGTTCAAACCGGCCATGGTGAGACCCGCCGTGCCCCTCCTTTCAGGCTCGGCTTGGGCTAGCCTAGGTCCATGGCGACGGACACTTCTCGTGAGGCCGCTTGGAGCCTCGTCTGCGAATGGACCGAGTCCGATTCGCTGCGCCGCCACATGCTCGCCGTCGAAGCCGCGATGCGGGCCTACGCCCTGAGGTTCGGTGGCGACGTCGAGCTTTGGGGTCTGGCCGGGCTGCTCCACGACCTCGACTACGAGCGCTATCCGGACCTCGCAGACGGCCATCCGCGCTACGCGATGCGCGAGCTGTCAGAGCGCGGCTACCCGGAGGAGCTGGTGCGAGCAGTGGCCTCGCACGCCGACTACCTCGAGGTCCCGCGCGAGAGCGCGATGGAGACGACGCTGTATGCCGTCGACGAGCTCTCGGGGTTCATCCTGGCGTGCGCCTACGTGCGCCCCGAAGGCTTGCATGGGATGACCGCGAAATCGGTCAAGAAGAAGCTCAAGCAGCCGAGCTTTGCCGCGGCTGTTGGACGCGAGGAGCTGCGCGACGGTGCCGCCGAGCTCGGCGTCGACTTTGACGAGCACCTCGAGTTCGTGATCGCCGCGCTGGCAGCGCGCAGCGACGAGCTGATCCCAAAGTCGCCCTCAAACGCAGAATCGCGCGCGACTGAGGACGGTCGCACTTCTTCGCCTTGAGCTGCCGGTTGCGGTACGTTTGCGGCTCGAACTCCTGCCGCCCTCGAGAGCCATGCCGCCCAGAGCCAGCCGCAAGCGGGTCCTTGCATCCACCGCGCTGACATCACTGCTGCTGCTGGTCGCGGCTTGCACTGCCGCCGCCTCGGCCCCGACAGTGGTCCTCGGCTCGAGCGCTTATGCCGGTCGCAACGGCGCCGGGTGGGGCACGCCACACCCGTCGGAGATCTTCAACGGTGGCGATCCGAGTGGTCTCGTGACGCATATCCACTGGAGCGGCTGGGGTGGAGCGAGCGCCAGCGGACACGGCCTGAACGCGATCTTCAGGCCGAACGGCGGCTACTACGACAAGCTCGTAACGATCGATCTGCGCGCCTACGACAAGGGCCGATGCACGTCCCACGGCCCGCTCGCCTACCGGCGACTCTCCGTCCGCGAACCCTCTCGACCGGGCGGGCCAGTCGGGCCGTGGCAGGCCTGGAGTGGGTCAAAGTCGTTGTGTAGCTTCGGCTTCTGAGGCCAAGGGGACATCGGCCCCCAAACTCGAGGTCTACGGTCGTAGAGTACGTCGCGACTCGGAGTCCCTGATTAGCGGCCGCCGGTGTGCCGCGCGGACGGTCTGACTCAGCGATACCACGCTAGGAAGGAAGCAGGCATGGGCGAAGCGACACCCGACGGGACCAAGGAGCATGCGGGAGCGGCGGAAGCGATCACCCAGTCACCACTCGATCAGTTCCTCGCCGCTGTCGACAAGCTCGATGTGGATGCTGCTGTGGCACCGATGACGTCGGATTGTCGACTGCTGACGACCGACGGCCGCCGGGCCGAAGGGATCGCTGCGGTCCGCGATCTGCTTGCGGAAGAGGTCGCGATGTGGCGATCGGCGACCCACCGAATCACAGCTCAGTGGCATCAAGACGATGTCTGGATCGCCGAGGTTGACGCGAGTTACGAGCTCGAGGATTGGCTGGAACTCAAAGACCTGCCGCGAGTATTTGTGGTGCGGGTTGCGCCCGACGGCATTACCGATTTGCGCGTATACGGGGCGCACGAGCGCGCTCTGGCCGACCACGACAGGGGCGACCATCGGCTGCACATCGGCGGACGCTGGATGCCCTCGCTCTGAAGCTCGCCGAAAGCCGGCGTCACCCCTCATACTGGGCGCGTGAGCCAGGCACGGGCCGACATCCAAACCGGAGCTGTGGGTCGATCACGGACCTGCAGCCGTAGCGTTCTACGAGCAGGCGTTCGGCGCTGCGGTCGAGCATCGCGTTGATGGGCCTGGAGATCGCGACATCGTGGCTCAGCTGTCGGTCGCCGGTGCCCGCGTCTGGGTGTCGAGCGCATCGGAGCAGATGGGTCGGTTCAGCCCCGACGCGATCGGAGGAGCGACGGGACGAGTGCTGCTCGTCGTCGAGGACCCCGAGTCGCTGATGCGCGTCGCGGTCGCCGCAGGTGCAAGGCAGACGAGTCCCGTCGGCAGCGAACATGGATGGCTTCTCGGCCGGCTCGTCGATCCGTCAGGCCACGAGTGGGAGCTCGGACGACCGCTCGGCGCGTGGCCACCAGGGTCCGGAGCGCGAGACGGGCAGTAGAGGTCAGCCTGGCGGACCGCCGATCGCGGGCGGCGTGACGCCGAAAGTGATGCGGTAGTCGCAGCCACCGGCGCAGGTGAACACGCTCGTGGCGTTGTCGCCCGACCACGAGTAGGCGTAGGGCTCGGCGCGCTTGAAGACTCGCGCATAGTCGATCGGCCACGTTGTAGCCGGCGAGCAGCCCTGGGCGTAGGGGCCCCTGCAGCAATAGCGATCGGTGCCAAACCGTGCGCACGGTGAGATGCAGCCGACGAGCTGGCCGCCGCGGCGAACGCGCAGTGCAGCGGGGCACTTGACGGTGGAGGTGCAGCCGTGGCCCTGCTCACAGCCGTTGGCGGAAATCCGGTTCTTCGTCAGGCCGTGACTAATCCTGATGTACATCGGCAAGTTGGAGCCATCGACCATCGACACGTCGTAGAAGTCGAGATGGTCGTAGGAGTCCATGTCGTACTCGGCCAGCGTGGCGGGAATCTGGCCCCAGCCCTGGCACTGGTAGAGCCCGCCACAATCGCCGGTCACGCAGCTGCCGTGGCCAGCGGCGTCGAAGTGACAGCCGGTTCGACCCCACAGACGCGCGTTCCAGGTATCGGAAACGGTGAGCGAGAGCGACTTACCCGGCGGGAGCGTCCAGCCGGTCGTGCCGGAGACCGAGCCCGGCCACGCGGCGGGCCAGATCGTCTCCCGAGTCCGGTTGACGAGCGTAAGCGTGCGGTCGCTGGCGGTCGCCGACCTCGGCGCGGCTCCGTGCGCAGCGACGGCGCTCGCCGCGGTGGCGGTCCCGGTCAGCGTCGGGAGGCTGTCGGCGAACAGCTGCGGCGACAGCCCAGCAGCCAGCAGCACGACCAGAAGGACGGTACGCCAAGTCCGCGCCACATACGAACCCTACGAGACGAGCTCTCGCTTGGGTTGATACAGCGCTCCAACGATCTCGTCTCGGGTCTCCCGGACCTGGCGATTATTGGTAGCGCAGGCGGACGTGGCGGCGTGCTGGATCGGCTTGCCAGAACTCGACTTCGTCGGGGATCAGGTGAGCCAAACGCGAAACAGCACTGTCGGATCATCAGGTACGTGATCGGTGTCGAACATCGGGATGTCGATGTCGAACACCCGAAGCGCGCGAAGCCTAAGACGCAGCTCGTCGTCTTGGTCAGTCACGTCACCAGCATGCCACCCGCCGCTCGAGGATCGCTCGTCGGCTGAGCGGCCACGCCAGAAGGGTCGTCGGCTCCTGCTCTGTCGTCCGAAGTAGCTGCTCCACCGCGGCCTAAGATGGGGAGCGACGAAGCCCAATCTGGGGGGTCTTCCCGTTGTGCGCGCGCGAGTGAGCGCGTAACTTGGCGGCATGCAAAGTCGTCACTCGTCCAGGGGGAGCGAGATGTTCAAGTCGATCAAGCGGCTAAGCGGCTGCTGATTGTGGCGATGGTGATCCTCACGGCCACCGCACCGCCCGCTGCCTACTCCCTTATGCCCGCGGCGTCAGCCGGAGGACTTTCGACCGGCGGCCAGGCGCAGCCGTCGATCGTCTCTTGGGTTCCCCGTGCGACGGCGTCCTCGCCCCAGCGGTTCCAGTGGAGTGATGCGGGCGTCGGCGCGCTAGGGACTCTGGCGGTTGTTGGGATTGGCTCGGGCGTCGCCGTTGTGGTCCGCCGCCGGGCGCAACCGATCGGGGGCTGAGCGGTGTCTTCGCAAGATCGCCGGCCCGGGTCGAGCACTGGGTCGCGGCCGGCGCTTGCGCTCGTGAAGTCGTCAGAGGATCATGCGGGTGTGCGCGCACCGGGGCGTGCGCTTGACGTTGACGCAGTGGAGCTGCTCGAGCGTGAGCAGCAGCTCGCGGCGCTGGCCGCCGCGTTGGGTGATGTGGCGGAGCATCGCACCGGGATGGTGGTGCTGGTGCACGGCGAGGCGGGCATCGGCAAGACGGCGCTGTTGCGCCGGTTTTGCGCCCAAGCCGAGGGGTCGGTACGTGTGTTGTGGGCGACGTGCGATCCGCTTTTTACGCCGCGGCCGCTCGGACCGCTGCTCGATATCGCCCGCTCGACCGACGGTGAGCTGCGGGAGCAGGTCGAGGGCGGAGGCCAGCCATACGAGGTGACACACGCCCTGGTCGACGAGCTCGATCGGCGATCGCCGTCGGTGGTGGTGGTTGAGGACCTGCACTGGGCAGATGAGGCGACGTTGGATGTGCTGCGCCTGTGCGCGCGGCGGATCTACGCGGTACCGGCGCTGCTGATCGCCACCTATCGCGACGACAGCCTGGCGGCGTCCCACCCGCTGCGGGTGATACTCGGCGAGCTACCCAGTGCCTTGTGCGAGCGTCAGGAGCTCTCGCGCTTGTCGCACACCGCCGTGGCGACCTTGGCACAGAGCTCGACGCTGGATGCTGGAGAGCTGTACGAGCGGACGGGTGGAAACCCGTTCTATGTGACCGAGGTGTTGGCGGCCGGTGGCGGGCTAATCCCGCCGACGGTCCGAGACGCGGTGCTCGCGCGGTCTGCGGCGCTGAGCGGCGCGGCGCGCGACGTGCTCGAGGCGGTCGCGATCGTCCCGCAGCGCACGGAGGTGTGGCTGCTCGAGGCGCTGGTACAGCGGGCGCTGGATGGTCTGGACGAGTGCCTTGAGTCGGGGATCTTGCGCGGCGAGGCCGACGGGGTCGCGTTCCGGCACGAGCTGGCGCGACTGGCGATCGAGGAATCGCTCACGCCGCACCGGGCCGTCGTGCTGCACCGCCGGGCGCTCGTGGCGCTCGCTCAGCCGGCGATCGGCCGCCCGGACCTTGCCCGGCTCGCCCACCACGCCGAGGCGGCCGGCGACACCGATGCCGTGCTCGGCTACTCGCCTCTCGCCGCCGAGCATGCGGCCGCGGTCGGTGCGCATCGCGAAGCGCTAAACCAGTATGGGCGTGCGCTTCGGTTCGCGGCGGGACTCGCGCCCGAGCGTCGCGCGGACTTGCTGGAGCGGCTCGCCGATGAGGGCTTTCTGACGGACATGCGCGCGGAGGGGCTTGCGGCGCTCGACGAGGCGCTCGCGATCCATCGCGACTCCGGCGAGCGCCTCCGGGCGGGGGATGTCCTGCGGCTCCGCGCGCGGATGAAAAGCGACATGGGACGGACGGCAGAAGCGCGGGTCGACGTGCGCGAGGCCACCGAAATCCTCGAACGGCTCCCGCCGGGAATCGAGTTGGCACGCACCTACGCGGAGGTGTCCTGCCTCACGCTGCAGGCCGACGACGCCGAACAGACGATCGCGTGGGGCCAGAAGGCAATCGCGCTCGCAGATCGGCTCGGCGACACCGACGCGCTCGCCCACGCGCTCAACACGATCGGCACGGTTGAGCTGAGCCGCGGCGACATGGGTGGAAAGGAGAAGCTCGAGCGAAGCCTCGAGCTCGCGCGCAGTGCCGGCGAGCTCCGATACGTTGCAATGGCGTACATCAACCTATGCGCCGCGCTATCCCAGCTCGGCCGGTATCTAGAGATGGCGCGCTACGCGGACGAGGGGATCAAGTACTGCGAGGAACACGGCCTCGAGGCGTGGACGAAATGGCTGCTCGCGGCGAAGACCGAGCTCCAGCTTGCCCTCGGCTTGTGGGACCGGGCCGCCGAGGCCGCGACCTCGATCCTCGATACCCCGACGAGCACGATGGCGGCGGTCCACGGCGCTCTGCTCGTGCGGGCGCTGGTCCGAGCGCGACGCGGGGATCCCGACCACCGCGATCCCCTCGATCGGGCCCAGGAGATGGCTCGCACGGTCGGTGATCTCCAGTGGCTCGCTCCCGTAGCGGCCGCGTACGCTGAGTGCGCATGGCTCGAGGGCCGCCCGCAGGAGATCGAGGCGGTGACCCAGGCCGCGTTTGAGCTCGCACAGGAGCAAAGCGCGCCAAGCTTCGTCGGCGAGCTTGGCCTCTGGCGCTCGCGCGCTGGGTTACTCGACGAGCCGCCGGTGGACGCCGGGGAGCCGTACTCCTACGAAATCGCCGGCGACTGGGCCCGCGCGGCGAGCTACTGGCGCGAAAACGGCTGCCGCTACGAAGCGGCACTCGCACTCGCAGCCTCGCGCGACGGCAAGGCACTGCGCCAGGCGCTGGCCGAGCTCCAAGTGCTCGGCGCCCGGCCCGCAGCAGCGATCGTGGCCGGCCGGCTCCGTGAGCTAGGCGAGCGCGGTCTTCCGAGAGGCCCGCGTCCCAAGACCCGCGCGAACCCGGCCGGCCTCACCGCCCGCGAACTCGAAGTCCTCCAGCTACTCACCGAGGGGCTGCGCAACGCACAGATCGCCGGACGGTTAGTGCTCTCGGAAAAGACCGTCGACCACCATGTCTCAGCGATCCTGCGCAAGCTCAACGTGCGCTCCCGCGGCGAAGCAGCCGCCACGGCCACGCGCCTCGGACTCCGCGGTCCGTAGGATCCCGGCGGGCGACGTCCACGGCAGTGGTTCTGGACAAGGACGGCGCCAGACGCCGATGGTCGCGCGATCACTCCGCCACGGACGCACTGATCGCCCGCCCGCGGCGTGGGGCAACCGTAATCGCGTGCCTGCGAGCGTCTCGTCACCGGCTCGAGCGGCTACCGCCGTGGACGCGTTGCGGAGCCTTCGGAAGTCGCCCTCCCGCTACTGCAATCGCCAGCAGCGCTGTTGAGCGGCAGCGAGAGCTCTAGGCAGCGCTTAGAGTGCTTGCGTGGACGAGCTTCAACTGGTTACGGCGCTGAGCCCGCACTACTCTCCGGCGCGCAAGCGTCGATCGGCGCGCCCGCTTTTTCGCATCGCCGCGTTGCAGCAGCGCTGGCATTCGGACGCGGACGAGCACGCTGCGGCACTTGAGGCGGGAATCCGTCTCGCCGCCGGCGAGGGCGCGCAGCTTGTCTGCCTGCCCGAGCTCACGCTGAGTCGGTATTTCGCCGTCGATCCGGCTGGTCCGGCGGGAGCGGGGGTCGAGCCAGAGGATCTTCCCGGTGGACCGACGTATCGCTTTGCCGCGCGCCTCGCGCGCGAGGCCGACATCCACGTGCACGCGTCGCTGTTTGAGCGAGCGGATGGCGCGGACGGGCTCGGGTTCAACACGGCGATTGTCGTCGCACCCGATGGTGCGCTGATCGCGCGCACGCGGAAACTGCACATTCCGGTGACCGCGGGCTACCACGAGGACCGCTATTTCCGGCCGGGTCCGGGGGGTTCGGACGCCTTTCCAGTGCTCGGGCTCGGCGGCGCCCAGCTCGGCGTGCCGACCTGCTGGGATCAGTGGTTCCCTGAGGTCGCGCGGGCCTACAGCCTTGCCGGAGCCGACGTGCTCGTATACGCGACTGCGATCGGCTCCGAGCCTGATCACCCGGACTTCGATACGCAGCCGCTGTGGGAGAAGGTGATCCTCGGCAACGGGATCGCGAACGGCGTCTTTATGGTGGCGGTCAACCGGTTCGGCGAGGAGCCGCCGCTGCATTTTTACGGCTCGTCGTTCATCTCCGACCCCTACGGGCGCAAGCTTGTTGAAGCGCCGCGCGATGCGGCCGCGCTGCTCGTCGCCGAGCTGGATCTCGATCAGCGACGCGACTGGCTCGAGCTATTTCCCTTCCTGACCACGCGGCGGCCGGACGCATATAGCACGCTCGCCGACCAATGAGGTGATCGTCGTGCGCTATCTGGGCTGGCCGCTACGACGGCCCGCGAGCCTCAGGGTGCGCTCGACGCGCGCGGCGCGATGAGCACCACGGTCGACTCGACGCCCCTCGCCGACGGGTACCGCATGCCGGGCGAGTTCGAGCCGCACTCGGGCTGCTGGATGGCTTGGCCGGAACGCCCCGACAACTGGCGCTGGGGCGCCAAGCCGGCCCAGCAGGCCTATGTCGCCGTCGCGGAGGCGATCAACGTGGACGAGCCGGTCACGATGGCGGTCTCAGACGCCCAGTTCGAGCATGCCCGGTCCGTGCTCTCACCGTCGATCCGCGTCGTCGAGATGTCGACCAACGACGCGTGGATCCGCGACACGGGGCCCACGTTCGTCATCGACGGAGGTGGCGGTCGTCGCGGCATCGACTGGCACTTCAACGCCTGGGGCGGTCTCGAAGGGGGGCTCTACTTTCCCTGGGACCGCGATGAGCGCGTGGCACGCAAGGTCCTCGAGATAGAGGGCGCCGACCGCTACCAAGCGCCGATCGTGCTCGAGGGCGGCTCGATCCATGTCGACGGCCAGGGCACCGCGCTCACAACCGAGGAGTGCCTGCTCAACCCCAATCGCAATCCCGAGCTCTCGCGGAAAGCGATCGAGCAGACCCTTCACGCATACCTCGCGGTCAAGAAAGTCATATGGCTTGACCGCGGCGTCTTCAACGACGAGACGAATGGTCATATCGACAACCTCGCCTGCTTCGTTCGTCCCGGAGTCGTACTGCTCACGTGGACCGACGACGAGTCCGACCCCCAGCACCAGATATCGAGCGATGCCCTCCGGCGCCTTGAAACAGCCACCGACGCGCAGGGCCGGTCGTTGGAGGTCGTACGGATACCCTCGCCGGGCCCGATCCTCATCACCGCTGAGGAGGCTGTCGGCGTAGATGCCGTGCAAGGGACGATGCCGCGCCGTGCCGGAGACCGCCTAGCGGGGTCCTACGCCAACTTCTACCTCGGCACAACCCGCATCGTCTTCCCGCTGCTCGACGAGCGAACCGACGATGCTGCCGCCGAGATCCTTCGCGGGTGCTTCCCGGATCGCGAGGTAGTAGGTGTCCCGGCACGCGAGATCCTGCTCGGCGGCGGCAACATCCACTGCATCACCCAGCAAGTCCCCGCCGTTGCCCAACTCGCCCGCACCTGACGCATAGCTCGCGGGCAACTCGCCCGTATTGCCACGGCGGCAGTTCGAGTGACGATGGGCGGCGGCGGGCTGCGGTCGCTGAGTCCAAGATGGGGAGTGGCGGCTTCCAATCTGGGGACTCTTCCCGATGCGCCCGGTCAGGTTGGCTCGTAGCTTTGTTGCATGCCGAGTGGCGAAGTCAAACGGGAGGAGCGATATGTCGCGATACGTGGTACAGCGCACGTTTCCGGAGGGGTTGCAAATTCCGGTGGCAGACGGTGGGGCGGAGCTCTGCCGCGGGGTCGTCGAGCGGAACGCCGAGGACGGCGTGACGTGGATCTGCTCGTTCGTCAGTGAGGACAGGACCCGGACGTTCTGCGTCTATGACGCACCGACACCTGAGGCGATCCGCAGGACCGCAGCTCGCAACGAGCTTCCGGTCGACGAGATCACCCGGGTGAGCGTATTGGATCCCTATTTCTACGCGTGAACGAGGAGAACGACATGTACAGGCACAATCTGATCAGACGCGGGCTGGCTGGTGGTCTTGTGATCGCGGCGGCGAGTTTTCCAGCGGCGGCGCAAGCGAGGTTTTTCGAGAATTCGGGGCGGGCCGTGAGTCCGATCGCAGCGGTGGCGCACACCACGGGCGTGCCGTCTCGCCAGGCCGGGGCTGCCACGCAGTCTGGGTTCCAGTGGGGCGACGCCGGCATCGGCGCGGCCGGAACGCTCGTGTTGCTTGGCGCGGGCGCCTCGGTGGTCGGACGTCGACGCCGCGGTCAGCGTCTCGTCGTCGGCTGAAAGCGCAGCGGCAGCGGGGAGCCACGCTCCCCCCTGCCCGTAGTTTTCGCGCACCGGCCGACGTGGGAGACTGCCGTTGATCGCCACCCGCACGGACCTTATGGCGGTCGGGAGATGGGTAGCCAGGAATGAGCTTCGATGTGCCTGATCCAAGCGACGCGCTGCTCGAGCGCGACGAGAGCATGCTCGTCCTCGATGAGCTTCTCACGCGAGTGCGATCGACCTCGGTTGGCCAGCTGGTGCTCGTGAGGGGTGAGGCGGGCGTCGGCAAGACGGCGCTCATCCGGCGCTTCTGCGAAGCGCAACGTGACCGGGTACGCATTCTGTGGGGTGGGTGTCAGCCGGTGCGAACGCCTCGCCCGCTCGGGCCGCTCATCGACATTGCCGAAGCGACTGGCGGGGAGCTCGAGCAGCTGGTCGGGCTAGCTGCTACCCCTCATGCGGTTGCCACCCAGCTGCTCCGCGAGTTGCGAAGCCGCGGACCGTCGGTACTGGTGCTTGAGGATCTGCATTGGGCGGACGAGGCCACGCTCGACGTGCTCATCGTCCTCGCGGCGAGGATCGATTCGGCGCCCGCGCTCGTGCTGGCGAGCTATCGCGATGACGAGCTCGACCGCGCCGAGCAACTTCGCCTTGTGCTCGGCGATCTGGTGAGCCGGCCACGGCGGCTCAAGGTCGAATCGCTATCTGAAACCGCGGTCGTCGAGCTGGCTCAGTCGTACGGGGTCGACGGTCACGAGTTACATCGCCGGACAGCTGGCAACCCGTTCTTCGTTAGCGAGGTGTTAGCGGCGGGCGGGGCGGAGATTCCCGAGACCGTGCGCGACGCTGTTCTTGCACGCGCAGCGCGCCTGCCTGGCAGAGCGCGCAGGCTGCTAGACGTTGCGGCAGTCGTCCCTGGGCAGATCGATATGTGGCTGCTGGAGGCGCTCGCCGGCGAGCTCGTTGACGAGCTTGAGGAGTGCCTAGCGTCAGGCATGCTGAGCGCCCGTGCGACGCACGTCGCCTTCCGCCACGAGCTGGCGCGTCTGGCGATCGAAGAGGCGATTGCGCCCAACCGCAGGATCGTGCTCCAGCGCCGCGCGCTTGGCGTGCTTGTCGATCGTGGCGGCGAGGATCCCGATCTCGCGCGTCTTGCCTATCACGCGGAGGCGGCCGGGGATGTTCAGAGCGTGTTGCGGTGGGCGCCGCTTGCGGGCGAGCACGCTGCGTCCTCGGGTGCCCATCGTGAAGCGGCCGCGCAGTACGCGCGGGCGGTCAGGTTCGCCGACGGGCTGTCGCTGCAAGGGCGCGCGGAGCTGCTGCAGCGCCGCGCCGATGAGTGCTACACGACCGACCAGTTCGCGGCGGCGATCGAAGCCCAGGAGGCTGCGCTCGATCTGCAGCGGAGCCTCGGAAGCACTCTCGGGGAGGGCGACGCGCTGCGGTCGCTGTCACGACTACTGCGGTTCGTCGGCCGGACCAGCGATGCTCAGGCGGCGGCGGTTGAGGCTGTTGGAATGCTCGAGCGGCTACCGCCGGGCCACGAACTCGCGATCGCGTACGGCAACTTGTCGCACCTTTGCATGAACAGGGAAGACGCTGGGGGGGCGCGGGCGTGGGGAACTCGCGCGCTTGAGCTCGCGGAACGCTTGGATGACGATGAGGCGCTTGTTTACGCGCTTACGAATATTGGTGTCGTCGATTTTTTGGCGGGCGCGGCTGAAGGGACCGTGGAGCTCGAGCGTGCCCTGACACTCGCGCAGCGGCACGGTTTTGAGGAGCACGCTGGTCGGTCGTTCGTCAGCCTGGTCTTGTGGCCGTTGCGGCATCGCATGTTCGCCGTCGCGGACCGCTATCTCGTGGCGGGACTCGAGTACTGCAGCGAGCGCGGTCTTGACACCTGGCGGCTTTACCTGATCGCGTGCCGTGCTCGCCTCGAGTTGGATCTTGGACGCTGGAGTGAGGCGGCTGACTCAGCCTCCTTGGTCCTCCGCGATCCGCGCAGCGCGCCCGTTCCACGCGGCTGGGCGCTGGCCGTGCTCGGACTTGTCAGGGCACGGCGCGGCGACCCCGGGGCATCCGACCCGCTCGACGCCGCGCGCACGCTCGTGCAGTCCACGGGCGAGCTCCAGTGCATCGCGCCGGTCGCGGCGGCGAGAGCCGAGGCGGCTTGGCTGAGAGGGGAGGACGCGATCGTGGATGAGGAGACGGAGTCGGCGCTTGAGCTTGCGCTGCACCGCCGATCAGCATGGGTTGTGAGCGAGCTCGCCTACTGGCGCTGGCGTGCGGGTATGAGCGACGCGCATCTACCCGGCGTAGCTGCGACGCCTTACGGCCTGTCGCTCACCGGTGAATGGGCACGCGCCGCCGAGCTGTGGACACAGATCGGCTGCCCATACGAGGCGGCGCTCGCGCTGGCCGACGGCGACGATCAGCCCGCGCTGCGTCAGGCGATCGATGACCTACACGGGCTGGGTGCCCGCCCGGCGGCCGCGATCGTGGCTCGGCGACTCCGCGAGCGCGGCGTCCGTGGCCTGCCGCGCGGTCCACGTCCACAAACGCGCCACAATCCGGCAGGCCTCACCGCACGCGAACTCGAGGTGCTCGCATGCCTGACCGAAGGCCTCCGCAACGCCCAGATCGCTCAGCGACTGGTCGTGTCCGAGAAAACCGTCGATCACCACGTCTCCGCGGTACTGCGAAAGCTTGACGTTCGAAGCCGGGGCGAAGCTGGAGCAGCAGCGCTACGGCTCGGGCTCACCCAGCACGCTGGGGAGCCAGAAGCCAAACGTAGCCTGGGGTTCGAGCCCTCGCTCGAGAACGAAAGCCGGCGACAGCGGGCCTGAGTCGAGCCGATTCGCGTGTGCAGCTCCTCGCGTCATCTGGCCGGCTCGGGCTGCGGATTCCGGAGGGCGGTCGCGGCGACTGCTGTTGCCATCTCGTCCTTGCGGATGAGGAGGAACGTGACTGGGATCGCGAGGAGCGCGATCGCGCCGGACACCCAGAGCGCGGAGTGAAAGCCGCCGGTGAGCGCCGCATGGACGGTGTCCCCGCTGCGCAGCAGCGTTTTGTAATGGCTGGTCGCGATGCTTGAAGCGATCGCGATGCCGAGGGCGCCGCCGAGCTCCTGGGAGGTGTAGATGAGCCCGGAGGCAAGCCCGGCTTGCTGTTCATGGACGCCCGCGAGAGCGGCGATGGAGACCGGAATGAAGGCGAACGCGGTTCCCACTCCGACTACCAGGAGGAACGGCCCGAACAGGTTTTCCCAGAAGTGGGCGTGCACGGGCGCCTGGGCGGTCCAGAGGATGCCGACGCCGATCACGGTCATTCCGAAGGCCAGTACGAGCTTCGCGGATCCCTTCGTGACGAGCAGTTGGGAGATGCCGGCGAACAACATCGAGGTGATCGCTGCTGAGGCCCAGGCGAAGCCGGCCTTCAGGGGTGAGAAGCCGAGCACCTGCTGCATGTAGAGGGTGCCGATGAAGATGAATGAGTAGAAGCTGGCTCCGAGCAGGACGCCGACAGCGTTTGCTCCGGCGAGCGTCCTCAGGCGGAAGATCCGCATCGGAATCAGCGGCGCCTCGCCGCGGCTCTCGATCAGAAGGAACGCTCCGAGCAGGGCGACGGCGATCGCCAACTCGGTGATCGTTCGGGTCGCGCCCCAACCGACCTGTGGCGCTTGCGCGACTGCGTACACAAAAAGCACGAGCGCGGCGGTCACCGTGACCGCGCCGAGCGGGTCATAGCGTCGACGGGCCGTGTCGATCCGGCTCTCTGGCACCACTCGCCGCATGAGCAGCAGCGCCACCGCGCCGACCGGCACGTTCAAAAGAAAGATGTACTGCCACCCGGCATAGCGTGTGAGCAAGCCGCCAAAGACCAATCCGCCGGTCGCGCCGAGGGCTGCGAGAGCGCCCCAGATGCCGAGCGCCTTGTTGCGTTCGGCGCCTTCAGTGAACATGTTGCGGACGGTCGATAGCGCGGCCGGCAGGAACGTCGCAGCGCCAAGCCCTTGGGCGACGCGCATCGCGATCAGGACCGCCTCACTGCCGGCGAGCGAAGCGCCCAGCGAAGCGGCTGTGAACACGGCGAGGCCGATCATGATCATGCGGCGGCGGCCGAGTAGATCGGCGGCGCGGCCTCCGAGGAGCAGAAAGCCCCCGTATGCCAGACCGTATGCCGTCACGACCCACAGCAGGCTCGATTCGGCGAAGTGAAGGTGTCGCCCGATCGTCGGCAGGGCGGTGTTGACGATCGTCAGATCCATGACGGTCATAAACGCGCAAACGGCGAGCAGCGAGAACGCGTGCCAGCGGTGAATTGGGGTGGACGTCATCGGGGCCTCCAGGCTTTGGCTTGTCATCGGCGCGGCTCTCAAGTCGAGGGCGATCTAGATGATCTTCGTCATCTTGCGAGGATGATACACATCATCCAGCACGGATGACGGCTATCATCTGTGGTGCGATGGGTCACTCACGCGACGAGAAGGCGAAGAGCCACGATCGAATCGTCGAGATCGCGTCAGAGCGGATCCGCGAAGAAGGCATCGACGGTCCAGGCGTCGCCGGGGTCATGAAAGCCGCCGGCCTCACGCACGGAGGCTTCTACAAGCACTTCGAATCACGCGAAGAGCTGATCGACGAGGCGACCGAGCACGCGTTCCAGGACGTCCGCCACCACATGGCGGCCGCCACCGAAGGGGCCAGCGATCCGCTCGCCGCGTTCGTCGACGGATACCTGTCAACCGAACACCGCGACGGCGTGGAGTCGAGCTGCGGCGTGGTCGCGCTCGGCACCGACGCGCCGCGTGCCAGCGCGCGTGTGCGGGCCGCCTACACCGACCAGGTGCGCTACTACCTAGCCGAGCTCGAGCGGTTGATCGGAGGCCCCGACGCCGACACGGGAACACGCAAGCAAGCCGTGGTCACGCTCAGCACGCTCGTCGGCTCACTGCTCGTCGCCCGCGCCGTCGACGACCCCGCCCTATCTGACGAGCTCTTGCGGGACGTCCGCGTGACGCTGAGGTCCCGAGCACCAGGCCCGGACGGTCGTTGACTGGCTCTCGTCAGCTGGGACCCGGTGGCGCGTGCCGTGGCTACCCGCTCAGCTCAGCCATTTGATCGAGCATCCAACCGGTGTTGTCTCCGCCCGCGCCACTGGTCGCTCGGCGAGCACGTCGTCGAGTGCTTCGCGCAGCCATTCCGCGTCGAGTGACTCATCGGTGTGGTCGGCGTCAGGGGCGCCGTGGTAGACGATTTCGCCCTCGCTGTCGAGCACGTACACGTCTGGAGTTACCGCGGCGCCCCAGGCGCGCGCGACCTCTTGGCTTGAGTCGTGCAGGTAGGGCCCGGCGAACTCGCCGGCGTTTACGCGCTCGGCCATCGCAGCCGGTGAGTCGTGCGGGTAGCGTTCGGCGTCGTTCGCGTTGATCTGCAGCACGCGCACGCCACGCGGGAGATAGTCGCGCGCGACCGCTTGCAGGCGGTTGTGCCAGGCGAGGGCGTAGGGGCAGTGGTTGCAGGTGAACACGACCACGGTCGCGGCGCTGTCACCGTTGTGCAGTGGCGTCGGTGTGCCGTCGGTATCGGGCAGCGTGAACGTCGGAGCCGGTGCTCCAATGGCGACTGACATGGGTCAGGCCTCCTGGATAGACGTGGGTAGAAGTCTGCGCAGTGCGTCGCGCAGGTCTGCGGGGTCGGGCGTGGGGGAGTAGCGGCCGTCACGCAGCCGGTAAACCCGGCACGTCAGGCTCGGTGGTTCATCCGCTGGCGGCGGTAACGGATCGACGCCGTCGATTCGCAGGGTCGGGGAACCAACAAAGGCTTGCTCCGTCGCCTGCTCCTCGGTGACAATCTCGACGAGCGCGACCTCGAGCTCTGGGTGTCCGAGCTCATCGAGCGCCCCGCGTAGATCGCGGAGCGCCTCAGGGTGGGACGGGCAACCGTCCCAGTAGAGCAGCTCGATCGTAGGCACCCTATGCAGCAATGAGTACGGGCGGTCGCCCTGACTGGCCAAAAAACGCGGTAAGCCGCATCGTCCAGACGGGATCACCGAACGGTCGTGGTCCGTGTTAGTTCGTCGCTTCGACTTCGCGTAGGTCGCCGGTGTGGACGTCGTATACGAAGCCGCGCACACTGTCCTTGCGCGGGATGAACGGACTGGCCTTGATCCGGGCGATCGACTGGCGAACGTCCTCGTCGAGGTCGGGGAACGCTTCGACCGCCCATTCAGGCTTGATCCCGACATCTTCTTGAACCGAGCGCTTGAAATCGTCGTCGGTGAAGGTCAGCATGCCGCAGTCGGTGTGGTGGATGAGGACGATTTCCTCGGTGCCAAGCAGGCGCTGGGAGATCGCCAGCGAGCGGATCTCGTCGTCGGTCACGACGCCACCGGCATTTCGGAGGACGTGTGCGTCACCCTCCTGGAGGCCGAGCAGGCCGTAGGGGTTGAGCCGGGCGTCCATGCACGCCAGAACCGCAACCTTGCGGGCGGGGGGTAGTGGGAGGTCACCCTTTGTGAAGCTCTCTTTGTAAGCCTTAGCGTTATTCAGAAGTTCATCTGTGTTGCTCATGTTGTCCTCGGGTTCGGGGGCCGCGAGATGTTGATATTACCGATCGGGATTCTAGGGATCTGTCGCGTCGAACTCGACCATTCGGCCGCAACGGTGTCGAGTGTCGGCATCTGCCCGCTGGCGCCGCCTACGCTTTGGCGATGCGACGAGGGATTTCGTTTCTGTGCTCCTGCTTCTGCGTTGCGGTTTTCGGTGCCGCCGTCGTTCCCGCGGCAAGCTCGGTCGCACGAACGCCACTGCGCGAGGCACTGTCCGCACCCAAACCGGTTTCCGTACCCGTCGGTGCGGGCCCCGTGGATACATCGCATCCGACCCGGGTCGTGGGAAATGGGACCGCGGCCAGCTGTACCTCTGCGGCGGTCGTCGCCGCGGTGCGAGCCGGCGGGATCATTGACTTCTCGTGCGGGACTAACGCGGTCACAATCAAGATGCATAGGACTGCCAAGGTGCTGAACACCAGCTCGCAGGTCGTGCTCGACGGTGGTGGGCTTGTGACGTTGAGCGGCGAGGGACGCCGGCGGATCCTCTACATGGACACCTGCGATCCGGCTCAGGTCTGGACCACGCCGCACTGCCAGGATCAGTCATCCCCCGAGCTTGTGGTCCAGAACCTCACGTTCAAGGATGGCAACTCGACCGGCGAGACCTTCGATGGTGGCGGCGGCGGCGCGATCTTTGCCCGCGGCGGTCAACTGCGGATAGTCAACACAAAGTTCTCCGGTAACCGCTGCGACCGGGATGGCCCGGACATCGGAGGTGGAGCCGTCCGTGCGTTGTCGCAGTACAACAGCCTTCCCGTGTACGTCGTGGACAGCCGCTTCACGAGAAATGCGTGCAGCAACGGCGGAGCGCTAAGCAGCATTGGCGTTTCCTGGACCGTGCTGAACAGCCGCTTCTCGGACAACCGAGCTATCGGCACGGGCGCCAACCCGGCCCAGTCCGGCACGCCGGGCGGCGGGAGCGGTGGCGCCATCTACAACGACGGCGATGCCATGACGCTCTCGATCGGTGGCAGCGTTTTCGTGGGCAACCATGCCAATGAGGGCGGCGGAGCGATCTTCTTCGTCAGCGACGACCGCACCGGCACAATGACGATCGCTGGCAGCACTCTCGAGCGAAACCACAGCGCCGGATTCCAGACCGCCGGCCTTCCCGGGATCTTCTTCCTCGGCGCGCAGACCCCCACAATCAGCAACTCCGTCTTGCGCTGAGTAATGCCGCGCTCTCCATCTAGGGACGTATTGGGAACAAAGCTTTGGGTTCGAGCCTGTCTTGACGTTGAATAAAACTGCGTCAGCGGGCTTGTTCTACGCGCCCGGAGAGATTCGAACTCCCGACCTTCGGTTCCGTAGACCGACGCTCTATCCAGCTGAGCTACGGGCGCAGTGAGCAGGCAGTCTAGAGGGCGCGCGGGCCCGGACGGGCGCCGGCTCGCGCCTGCACGATCACCCCGAGGCGCCTTCGCGCTCGCGGCGCAGCACGCGTTGTAGCTCGTCGTATGGTCCCGCGAGGTACGCGTCGTCGCCGGCGAGCAGTCTCGTGTCGCGTCGCGGCGGGTACTCCAGATCGTCGCCGTTGCCGCCGCGGCCGATCGCGATGACGCGCATCCGCGCCCCGAGCTCATTCATCGCGAGCCCCTCGAGTCCGCCGCCCGCGCCGACCTGCATTCGTGCCAGCAGGAAGGGCTGGTTCCCGACGTAGAAGCTGAACAGCACGTCCATGCCGAGCACCGCCCCGACCAGCCACGGCGCGCTGATCGCCGAGGTCGACCAGACGTGGCGGAAGCCGAAGCTCTGCTCGAGCCGCCCGCCGAGCTCGCGGTCGAACACGCGCAGCACGACTGGCACATCGACCCACCGCTCGCCGAGCCGGTCGCGCACGGCGAGACCGACCTCGATGTTCGCCATGTCGTCCGAGGTCATGATCGCGACGGCGGCCGCCCGCGACAGGTTCACGGAGCTGAGCGTCTGCCCGAGCGTGGCGTCCCCGATAACCAGTGGCACACCGTGCTGGCGTACCTGGTTGAGGTAGCGGTTGCTGTCGGCGCGCTCGACGACCACGACCTCGCCGCCGCCGCCGAGCACGCCCTCGATCACGCCCATGCCGACCGAGCCGAGGCCGACGACGACGACGTGGCCCGCCATCCCCGGGATCTGTGCGTGGCCGAGCGAGCGCTCGATCCGCCGGCTGACGAGCGCGTTGGTCAGCAGCGCAAAGGTCGCCGTGACGAGCGTCGTGCCCAAAATGATCAGCACGATGCCGAAGAGCTCCATCAGTTCGGATTGGTGCGAGAACGAGAAGTCGCCGAAGCCGACTGTCGCGATCGTCTCGACCGTGAAGTAGACGGAGTTGAGGATCCCGAGCTGTCCGCCACCGGCGTTGCGGTAGCCGAAGTGGAGAACGATCGTCGAGAGGACGACCAGCCAGAGCCCGAGCCACAGCGCGATCCGCAGTGGCCGATCGGTGCTGTGCGAGATGTTCGCGGCGAGCCGTCGCAGGGCTCCGACCCGCGGACCCCGCGCGCGCCGCTCGCTCCCCACGGCCCCTCGCGTGCGCAGGCCCGCTTCGACGAGCGCTTCGAGCGTCCCGAGCAGCGTCACGCGGTCGCCGGCCTCGACGCGCTCGTCGCGTCCCGGACAGACGATCGGCTCCTGTTCGCGGTCGGTGGCGACGCCGAGCGGCACGAGGCTCCCGTAGAGCTCGCGCAGCGTCGCCTCGTGCGGCGCCACCACCTCGACGGTCGCGAACTGCGTCGAGCCGATCCGGATCTCGTGCAAGCGCCGCCCGAGGCAGACCTCGACGACCGACGGAGCGAACAGCGACGGGACGTCGAGCACACCATCGGCGCCCGTCACCTCCTCGACCGCGTTCGCCACCGCCGCGTTGTCGATGTGTGCGACGACCCTCACATCGGGGCGCAGCTCGCGCACGAGCAGCACCGTCTCGAGCGTGCGCAGGTCGCTCGACTCGACACAGATCACCGCCGCCGCACCCTCGATCCCGGCTTCGAAGAAAGGCTCGGCGAGGTGCGCGTCGCGCACGATCACGGGAATTCCCCAACCCCGGACGATCCGCGAGAACCGCCCGTCGCGCCGCTCGTCGAGCACGGCAACCTGGGCCCCGGCGTTGTGCAGCTGCTCGACCGTTCGCAGGCCGAGGTCCCCGAGCCCACAGACGACGACGTGTCCGGTCCAGCTCCGGCAGCCCTCGGGCTCGGCTTCCGCCCGCGCGCTTTGCCGATCCGCCGTGTCCGCCACCCCGCCATTGTGCCTTCGGCGAGGGCGAGACAGCGCCACCCCAGACGCGGAGCTCACGTCGTGAAGCGGTCCGGGCACGAAGCGCGGAAGCCGCCCCCGAAAAACGATTCCGATCCCCGCGCTGAAACGGGGAACGGCGAGCGTCGAGGCGATCGAGCCGAGCTGGGATCATTGGCCTATGGCCGACGAACCGCGCGAGCTGACGCCCAAGCAGTACGAGAAGGAGCTGCTGGGCCTGCAGACCGAGCTCGTCTACATGCAGGAGTGGATCGTCGAGAAGCACAAGCGGCTCGTCGTCCTCTTCGAGGGGCGCGACACCGCCGGTAAGGACGGCGTGATCAAGCGCATCATGGCCTACGTCAACCCGCGCACCTGCCGCGTCGTCGCCGTCCCGACGCCGAGCGAGCGCGAGCGCACGCGCTGGTACTTCCAGCGCTACGTGCGCCACCTGCCGGCGGCCGGGGAGATCGTCCTCTTCGATCGCAGCTGGTACAACCGCGCCGGCGTCGAGCACGTCATGGGCTACTGCACCAAGGACCAGTACGAGGAGTTTCTGCGCTTCTGCCCGCAGTTCGAGCAGACGCTCCAGAACGACGGCATCATCCTGCTCAAGTACTGGCTGTCGGTCAGCGACGACGAGCAGGAGCGCCGCTTCAAGAAGCGACTCTCAGACCCGCGCAAGCGCTGGAAGTTCAGCACCACGGACCTCCAGGCCCGCGCCCGCTGGGTCGACTACGCCGAGGCCAAGGACCGCATGTTCGCCCACACCGACACCGACTCGAGTCCCTGGCACGTCGTCGAGGCCGACGACAAGCGCGCGGCGCGCCTGAACCTGATCAGCGATCTGCTCGCCCGGGTGCCGTATGAGCGCGACGACCACGTCGAGCACGTAAAGCTCCCGCCGCGCCAGACCCGGCCCTACGAGCGCCCACCGAAGTCGACGCAGCGGCTCGTGCCGACCCGCTACACGGTGGGCGGCGACTCCAAGGACTAGGCGCGGCCGCGCGTGCGGCGGAGGCCCCACACGATGAGCATCGAGAACGCGATCGACAGCAAGAGACCGGCGCCGTGCCGGTTCAGCACGTACCAGGAGAAGAGGCCCGCGCTAAACGAACCGACGAGCCCGACGGCGATCGTCAGTCCCACCCCCATCGGATCGGGCCCAGGGACCAGGAGCCGCGCGATCGATCCGACGACCAGCCCGATCGCGGCAAGCACGATCAGGAACATAATGAGGCTCATCGTCGGTTCTTCTTTCTCATCGTCGTTTCACGCTACCCGATCGGGGCGATCCGGCGCCAGCCAGTGGGTGACCGTGGTGGGCCGGTCGGGGTCGGTCATGGTCGCGATCTCGTCCAGGCGTTGCTGGTCGCGGAGGCTGACACGTTCGTGCTGGCGGAGGTGTTGATCCCAGGAGCCGACGACCCACTGCTCGAGGACGCGCCCGGGGTCGGCCGCGTCGCGCCAAACGCGCCAACTCACCGCACCCGTGCGGCGCCGAGCGCGGCGCGCGGCGTAGAGCGCGGCAACGAGGTCTTGCTCGAGGCCCTGCCGCGGGTGGTATTCGACCGTCACGAGCACCGGCCCGCCTGGCTCGGGCGTCCCGACCAGTTGCGGGTCCGGCCAGTCGCCGGCGGCCAACAGCTCGTGCGGTGAGATCTTCCTGAGCGGCAGCCTCAGGCCGGCGACGGCGACCAGTGCGAGGCCGATGGCGGCGGCCAGCAGCGCTCCGGTCAGCCCGACGTGCTGGGCGAGGACACCGAACGCGGCACTGCCGAGCGCGCCGCCGCCCTGGAAGATCACGAGGTAGTAGGACATGCCGCGGGCCTTGGCCCAGCCGGGCAGCGTCGACTGATACTGCGAGTTGAGCGTCGAGAGCACGAGGATCCACGCGACGCCGCCGACTACGAGCGCCAACGCGGCGAGAACGCTGACGTGCACGTACGCCAGCGCCAGCGTCACACCGGCAAAGACGAGTGTGCCAGTGGTCATGAGCGCGCCTGGACTCACGCGCCCGCGCAGGCGCGGCAGCGCAGCCGCCCCGGCGACGGCTCCGATACCGACGCCGGCGAGCAGCAGCCCGTACCCGCCGGAGCCGAGATGCAGTCGCGTGCGCGCGACCAGCGGCAGCAGCGCCCAGATCGAGTTGGCGAACAACATGAAGAGGCCGGCGCGCAGCAGGATGACGCGGAGTGCCGGGCTCCCGGCGACGTAGCGAGCGCCCGCGCGCATCGCCTCACGGACGTGCTCGGGGGCGACGGTGCTCGCCTTCCGCGTGCCGCCGCGCCAGCGCGCAACCGCGCCGATAACCGGCACAAAGCTCGCCGCGTTGACCAGGAACAGCGCTCCGGCGCTCGTCGCGGCATAGAGTGCGCCGCCGATCGCGGGGCCAACCGCGCGGCTGAGGTTCTGGTTGACGGCGCCGAGTGCGATCGCCTGCGTCCTGTCCTCTGGCGGGACGAGCTCGGGCTGCAACGTCTGCCATGTCGGTGAGGTCAGCGTCTGTCCGACGCCGACGGCAAAGATCAGGGCGAGCAGCACCCACGGCGTCACCAGCCCGGCGAGCGCGAGGGCGGCCAGGACCGCCGCCGCGGCGAGCATGAACGACTGCGCCCCGAGCAAAAGCCGCCGGCGATCGACCAGATCGCCGATCGCTCCCGCCGGCAGCGCGAAGAGGACAACCGGAAGGCCCGCCGCCGTCTGAATCAGCGCCACGAGCGTCACCGACGTCGTCAGCGTCAGCATCAGCTCCTGGGCGCCGACCGTCTGCATCCAGCTACCGACGTTGCTCACAAACTGCGCCGAGGCCATCCACGCGAAATCCGGCGAGCGAAAGGGCCCCCACGCCGACGGGCTGGCCGGCGCCGTCGCGCCGTCCTTCGTCTCGGCCGCGTCACTGGACGCCGTCATCGCCGGCGCATTATCACCAGTTAGCGGCTGCTATCGGCGGCCTCGACGCCCTACGGTGACATCGCTACAGCCCGAGTCTGCGAACGCCTGACTCGTCGAACCCGAAGTGGTGACCGACCTCATGTCGGACCGTGGTGACGACCTGCGCTCGGAGACGCTCGGGATCGTCGCCGAAGTCGCGGACCAGCGTGTCGCGGAAGATCATGATCTCGTCCGGTAGGCCGCCGCCGCCGATGAAGGGCATGCCACCCAGCCTGGAGCCGACGTACATCCCGTAGGCGTGGTTCTCGGCGCCGCGGTCAGAGACGACGATCGCAACGTTCTCCAGCGCCTTTTCGAACTCGATCGGTAGATCGTCGAGCGCTTGACTGACGATCTCCTCGAATTCCTTCTCGCTGTAATGGCGGTGCTGGCTCATTGATTCGTGTCGGGCCGCGCGTAGGGATTATCGAGCGAAATCCGTATTGCGGGCTTAGTCCGGCACCTGGTCTTTCGGGAACCCGAGCCGCGAGTGCGCCGCCCCGTTGCCCGACTCATCCCCGTCGAAGCCATACGCTCGCATCCCGACGAAGTAAGCGATGCCGATGATCACCAGGAGAACCTGGTACGGCCAGATTTCATACTTGGACGCGGCGGCGATCAGGCAAACGACGACGATGGCGAAGATAACGGCAGCGAGCGCCAGTTGCGTTGCCTTGAGTCCGACGAGCTGCTGGCGCTCATCTTCTTGCTGGCTGAGCACGGCACCCGTGTCCGTGTCTGATCTGCCCCAGAAGTAAAGGGCGGTCGCCCAAATCAGCGCGATCGCTTCTGAAGCGATCGCGGCTGACCAACTCTGTCGGATCCCGACCGCGCACGCGATCCCCGTGCCGGCCAACAGTGCGACGGCCGGCGTAAGCAGACGTGAGTATTTGCTGCGAGTCATTCGGTTACCTCCTCAAGAATGAACATTTCCTCGACCGGGATGGAAAACAAGCGTGCGATGCCAAACGCCAGTGGTAGGGACGGTAGGTAGCGACCGCTTTCGATCGAGATAACTGTCTGGCGCGAGACGCTGAGGGCGGCCGCGAGGTCCGCCTGCGACATCCCTCGTTCGATTCGCTGTTCCCGGACCCGGTTTTGCACGATGTAAAGGTACCTTGACTATGTGGGAATGTCAAGCTGCCTTTACATTGCGCTCTGCGCTGCACCCGAGCCTGGTCGGCTGGGTGGAGCACGTGTCGGGGAGCGCCGGCGAACTCGGCGACGGCTTCGGCGTGTTCGTGCTGACGCTCGCGGCGTCGTGTTTCGTTGCTGGCGTCAGCTACTACGCACTCGAGCGTCCGCTGTTGGCGTTGGTACACCGCCGGAGCCTTGCGAGCACGACGCCACGCGCCGAACGCAGTGCGCGCCAACCCGCCGGGCTGCGGCGGGAAGCTGCGGTCGCCCGGCAGTCGCGCTGACCCCGCGCCGTTTGCGGAGGGCTACCAAAATTACCTTAATTCGGATCGACTTTCCAACTCCTCGCGAAAGCTTACTTTTTCTATCAACTAGGCAGTTACAGTAGGAATAGAGAAACGATGCTCTTTCGGCAAGTGATTCATAGGGACCTGGGATGTGCGTCCTATGTGGCGGCGCGCCGGCATGAAACGCGTGTTGCGCGTCGTCGGGGGAGGCGTGAGTGATCTGCGCGCCCACGGTGTCGAGTTGACGGCAGGAGCATGATGGCGAGCGTGGGGGCGCCGGCGAGCGCCCGCAGGCCACGTCGCACGACCTCGAGGCCGGTGCTCGCCATCGTCGGCGCTGGCGCGAGCGGCACGCTGACCGCCGCGCACCTGTTGCGCGCAGCACCCGGACAGTGGCGCGTCGTGCTGATCGACCGCGGAAGCCACGGCACGGGCGTCGCATACTCGACACGGGATCCTCGACATCTGGTGAATGTCTCAGCGAACCGCATGAGCGCGTTTGACGACGACTCCGACGATCTCCTTCGCTGGTGCCGTGCACACGGCCATGCCGTCGGCGAAAGCGACTACATCCCGCGCCGGCTCTACGGGACCTATCTACGCGACCTGCTGGTGCGCTTCGCTGGGCCACGCGACCTCGACCTGGTGCGCGGTCACGTCATTGCGATCAACCACGATCGCGAGGAGAGCGAATTCGCGCTTGAGCTACGCGACGGGCGGCGCGTTGTTGCAAACGCCGCGGTGCTTGCCATCGGCAACCCGCGCCCGGCACCGCTCGCGCCCACTCACGCTAATTCACGTGTGATCGAAGACCCGTGGGACCCCGACGCGCTGGAGCGCGCCAAACATTCCGCGCGCGTTGTCGTTGTTGGCAGTGGCCTGACTTCAGTTGACATCGCCCAAACGCTCACGGCTGCCTCGACTGTGACGCAGGTCATCGCCGTCTCTCGACACGGGGCGCTGCCGCGCGCGCATCTCGCCACCAAACCCACGGCGATCCCGCCGCCGGTGACACTCGATGAAAAAGCCCTGGGCCTCGAAGACGTCTCCCGCGCGATCCAAGCAGCGGTAAGCGCTCAGCCATCGCAATGGCGCAGCGTCGTCGATTCGCTGAGGCCGCTCACGGCCGATCTCTGGCGCGGCCTGAGCCTCGACGATCGGCGCGCATTTCTAAACGACGTGAAATGGGAGTGGGACATCCACCGCCACCGCATGGCGCCTCCAGTCGCACGCGAGATCAACACTCTGCTCGCCGCGGGGCGCTTCCAGGTCCAGCGCGGCACCGTCGCCGCAGTCACCACAACCTCGACGGCGATCATCGTCCACGTCGAACGCGACGGCGAACGCCGCGACATAGTGGCTGACTGGCTGATCAACGCGACCGGCCCTGCGAGCGCACTCCCGTCAGCGGAGGACCCACTTCTTCAACAGCTTCTCGCTCGCGGGCTCGCCACACCGGACGCCTTGGGAATTGGCATCGCATGCGACAGCACCGGGGCTCTGTTGAGCGCCCACCGAGGCGCAAACGCCCGGCTCTTCACGCTCGGACCGCCGCGCCGCGGGGAGCTGCTCGAAAGCACCGCCATACGCGAGATTCGCGCGCAGGCCAAAGCGATCAGCTCCATTCTCATATCGCAACGCAGCGCTGCTCACCGCTGAGCAGACCAGGTGGTTGGCGCCGGCCACGTGGAAGGCCATGAGCACGCATGGCACCTCGCGGACCGCCGACGTGAGCGTTGATCTGCTCGCGCGCGCGGGCGCCGAGCCGCACCGAACTATCATCAGACACTCGGTATGAGCCACGTCGTCACCGCCTCCGCCTTGAAGGACTCGATCCTCGACACGATCGGTGACACGCCCCTGGTCAGGCTGTCCCGGATAGGAGCGGGCCTACGTCCACAGCTCGTGGCCAAGCTCGAAGCGTTCAACCCGGGCGGCTCGATCAAGGACCGCATCGCCGTTGCGCTCATTCAGGCCGCTGAGCGTGACGGGCGGCTACGCCCTGGCGGGACCATCGTCGAGCCGACGTCTGGCAACACCGGGACGGGGTTGGCGATCGCTGCGCGGCTGAAGGGCTACCGGGTGGTCGCGGTGATGCCGGACAAGATGTCGAAGGAGAAGATCGATCTCCTCCACGCCTACGGGGCCGAGGTCGTGCTCGCGCCGACCGACGTGGCCCCGGACTCGCCGCAGTCTTACTATCGCGTCGCCGATCGGCTGACCGCGGAGATCCCCGACGCCTTCCAGCCCAATCAGTACCTCAACCAGGCCAACCCGCAGGCGCACTACGAGTCCACCGGGCCCGAACTGTGGGAGCAGACCGGCGGCGCCATCACGCATCTCGTTGCCGGAGTGGGGACGGGCGGCACGGTCACCGGCACGGTGCGTTATCTGCGTGAGCGCCGCCCCGATCTCGTCGTAATCGGCGCCGACCCCGAGGGGTCGATCTACGCCGGCGGCGCCAGCAACGTGCGCCCGTATCTCGTCGAGGGCGTCGGCGAGGACTTCTGGCCTGAGACCTTCGATCCGAGCGTGATCGACCGCTGGATCACAGTCTCCGACCGCGACGCGTTTCTGACGACGCGTCGCCTGGCCCAGCTCGAGGGGATCCTGGCCGGTGGCTCCGGCGGCCTCGCCCTTCACGCCGCGCTGACGGCGGCGGCGGAGATCGACGATCCCCAGGCGATGATCGTTGTAATCCTGCCCGACGACGGTCGCTCCTACCTTTCGAAGATCTACTCGGACGCGTGGATGCGGCAGTACGGCTTCGTCGAACGTGATACGGAACTCCGTGTCGGCGATGTGCTCGCACGGAAGCGCGAGGCCGGTGAGATGCCGGCGCTGGTGACCGTTCGCACCGACTATCGGGTGCGCGACGCTGTCGCGCTGTTGCACGAGCACCGCGTGTCCCAGCTTCCGGTAGTGAGCGCGCACGACCCCTCGGCCGTGGTCGGCGCCGTTGGTGAACGGGGACTGCTCAGACACGCGGCGCAGGACTCATCGCTGCTGGAGGCCGAGATCAGCCACGTCATGGAGCCGCCGTTCCCCGCTGTCTCCGTTGAGGACCCAGTGCGCGAGGCGGTTGGGTTGCTGGTCGGCGATCAGCAGGCCCTATTGGTCACACGCGACGGTCATCCGGAGGGCGTCGTCACCCGCACCGATCTTCTCGCGGCGCTCGTCTGATGAGCGAGCGCCGCGACGCTTTCGCAACCCGCGTGGTGCACGCGGGGCTCACGCCGGATCCCGCCTTCGGCTCGGTGATCCCCGCCATCCACCAGACCTCCACGTTCGCGCAGCCCCGTCCTGGCGAGTTCGTCGAGGATTACGACTACGCGCGCTCTGCGAATCCGACGCGGATGGCGCTCGAGCAGGCCCTCGGGGAGCTCGAGGGCGGTAGCGCGGTGACCTACGCGTCAGGGCTCGCGGCGGAACACGCATTGATCACGGTTGTGTGCGAGGCAGGCTCGCACGTCGTACTGCCGTCCGACCTCTACGGCGGGACGTATCGGCTTGTCGACAAGGTAATGGCTCGTTGGGGACTCAGCTACGACCTCGTTGATCAGACCGACCTGGATGCGCTCGAGCGCGCGGTGCGGGACGACACGCGGCTGATCTGGGTCGAGACCCCGACAAATCCGCGTCTAGATGTGATCGAGATCGAAGCCGTCGTGGCCCGGCGCCGCAACGCACTCGTCGCGGTCGACAACACGTTCGCCACGCCCGTCAATCAGCGTCCGCTCGAGCAGGGAGTCGACTTCGTCGTGCACTCGACGACCAAGTACCTGGGTGGCCACTCCGACGTTGTCGGCGGAGTGGTAGTGGCGAGCGATCCGGCGTGGTATGAGCGCCTACGCTTCGTGCAGAACGCGGTCGGCGCCGTGCCGGGGCCGTTCGACTGCTTCCTCGTCCACCGCGGCCTCCGCACCCTGCATCTGCGGATGGAGGCTCACGCACGCAGCGCGCAGGCGGTTGTCGAGCTGCTGCGGGCCAACCCGGACGTACATGACGTGCGCTGGCCCGGGTTCAGCGGCATGGTCAGCTTCCGCCACCCGCGGGCCGCCGAGCTCGCCGCCGCCACGCGTCTGTTCACACTGGCGGAATCACTCGGCGGCGTCGAATCGCTAATCGAGGTGCCCCACCTGATGACCCACCAGTCGGTGGAGGACTCGAGCGCCGCGGTGCCGCCCGATCTCGTACGACTGAGCTGCGGTGTCGAGGAACCGGCCGACCTCGCCGCTGACCTGCGCGACACGCTCGCCGCCCTGGCCGTCCCGACCTGAGAACCCAGCTGCGCCTGCTGTGCGGCGGCGGCAGTCGGCATCGGCGCGGTTTGGAAGCGCAGGCTGTGGGCTGACGCGATCAGGAGGTAGGATGGCAAACCGATGAGGGGTGGCCCGCCTACCGTGCGGCTGGGATCCGCGGGCTTGCGGCGCTCGCCACAGCGGGAGCAGTCACTGCGTGGGCAGGCGCGCTCGATGCTCGTGCGGCAGTAAAGAGCATTACCTCGCAGTCGCCCTCGGCGATTCTGTCCGCAGCGATCAGCGCGATCGACGGGGTCTCAACGGTCCACGTCGCGGGCTCCGGTGTCTCGAACGGCACGTCGCTCTCGCTGGATCTGCACCTCGTGGCGGGCAAGGGTGGCGACGGGACGGTCGCCTTGGGGGGCTTGAGCTTCCAGTTCGTCGTGATTGGAAAAGAGGGCTACTTCAAGGCGTCGGCAGCGTTCTGGAAGCGCTACACAAACGCGGCCATTGCGCAACTTGTCGAGAACCGCTGGTTCAAGGCTCCGGCAGACGGCGATTTCGCCAGCTTCGCCGAGTTCGCCAACATCCACGAGCTGTTCAGCGGCCTGCTCGGATCACACGGGACGCTCGCGAAGGGACAGCTGACGACGGTCCGCGCTCAGCGCGTGATACCGGTCGTCGACACCACCCAAGGCGGCACGCTCTACGTGGCCGCGAGCGGTAAGCCCTATCCGGTCGAGATTGCGAACTCGCGCGAGCACGGGGTGATCGTTATCGACAACATCGATCAACCGACAAGCCTGATCGCGCCATCCGGCGCGATCAATCTCTCGCAGGTGGAGAAGGGCTGACAGTCCTCGCATTTCCAGCCCGTGGAAGCGACCGAGGACTGCCGGCCCCGGAGGTCGACTTGCCTACGAGGACCTAGTCAGTTTGGCGCGCTGGATGGCGACGACTGCAGGCCAGCATTGATAGCCCGTTCCTGGGCCTCACGGACTCGCTTGACCATGACCTCGAGCAACCGCCACAGGGTCTCAGGATGCGACTTGGCGAACGACCGGAACACCGGTTGCGTGATCATCAACGCGCGCACCTCTGTGTCAGCCGTCACCGCGGCGGAACGGACATTGGTACCGTCGATGAGCGCCATCTCGCCGAAGAAGTCGCCCGGTCCGAGCGAGCCGACGGCGACGTCATGCACCGTGACGGTGGCCCGGCCGGTAGCGATGACTGTGAATATGGAGCCGAACTCCCCCGCGTCGGTGAGCGCCGTGCCCGCTGGAAAAGTTCGATCGTGGACGTCCTTGGCGAGCTTCCCCAGGTCCTTCTTCGACACCGCATTGAACAGCGCGGTGGAGGCGAACAGCTCGGCGATGTCGGCCATCCCGGGATCGTAGACGAACATCGATAAGCGAATCCGGTGCTGGCCGCTGTTTCACGCTACGTTTCGCGCATTGTTTGGCAGTTCGAAAGGGGAGGCAACGTGGCTGAAGTAGTCGTTATCGAGTTCGCCGCGCCGAATGCGGTCGACATCTACAACAAGACAAACACGGAATTGGGATGGGACGGCGTGCCGGACTCCACCGACTGGCCGGCGGGGATGCTGAGTCACGTATCCGGTGAGAAGGGTGACAAGCTGATCGTTGTCGAGGTCTGGGAGTCGCAAGCGGCCCAAGGCGAGTTCATGAGCTCCAAGCTCGGCCCCGCGCTCGCAGCGGTGGGTGCGCCCCCGCCGGATCGGATCGAATGGTTCGACTCGGTCATGGATGTCCATACCCACGCGCACTGACTCGCAAAGGCATCAGCGCGCGAAGGCGCTCGTGGCGCTCTAGCGCGCGACGCCACCGTCGCGCCGGCGGAGCAGGTACAAATCGAGGACCAGAGGGACGACGAACACTAGGCCCCACCAACGTCCCGTGGCGCAGAGCACAACGACGACGACGGTGATCCAAACGGCCAGCAGCAGCCGGATCACCAGCGATGATTTCCGGTGTCGCAGATCCCAGTTCACCGTTACCGCACCGTACTCCCAAACCGACCCTCTCGCCGGCGAGGGGTCGGAACGGCATCGCGTCAGTAATCGCGTGTCGAGTGTCGATGACTGTCGCTGCCGCGCTCGCGACGATTCGATCGGTCTGGCGTAGTGTTGAGTGAATGCCCCGTGGCGGCTCCCGCCCTTTGCGGGGCATGCGCTTACGCACCAAGGCACGTTCGATGAGCGACGCCGCGCGCCCGACAGTGAGGCTTCTGCTCGCCGACGTCGATGGCACGCTCGTGACTGCGGATAAGGCTCTAACCGAGCGGGCCGTCGCAGCGGTTCGAAAGCTGAAGGTGGCCGGTGTGCTCTTTGCGGTAACGAGCGGCCGTCCACCGAGAGGCATGGCGATGCTGATCGAGCCGCTCGAGCTGGAGCTGCCGCTTGCCGCTTTCAATGGCGGTCTGCTGGTCGACCGCCATCTCGCGGTGCTCGAGCAGCATGAGATCCCGCGGCGCAGTGTGCAGCCAGTCGTGGAGCTGCTCGAGTCCCACGGCCTCGACGCCTGGCTCTATCGTCGGGCCGACTGGTACGTGCGGCACCTGTCTGCGCCACACGTGGATCGCGAGGCTCGGACCGTGGAGTTCGCACCAACCGTCGTCGACAACTACAACGGGCTGACTGACGAGGTTGCCAAGCTCGTGGGCGTGAGCGACGACCCACGCGCCATCGCCGCGGCAACCAGCGCAGCGCAGGAGCGGTTTGGGGATCACCTCTCAGTGGCAAGCTCGCAGCCCTACTACCTGGACGTGACGCATCCGAAGGCCAATAAGGGCGAGGTGCTGCTCGACCTGGCAGCCAGGTACGCGATCAAACCAGAAGAGATCGCGACGATCGGGGACGGGCCCAATGACGTGCTGATGTTTGTCCAGTCCGGCCTGAGCATCGCGATGGGCAACGCTGAGAGCGACGTCAAGCGCGCCGCAAACTTCGTGACGACGTCTAACGCCGAAGAAGGATTCGCAAACGCCGTAGAGCGTCTGATCCTCCCTCGAGCACCTTCGTAGCCCTCGGCGCGCGCAACTCGCGCCCCAGCTAGCGTTATCTTCAGTGCCTATGGAGGTAACGGGGCTTGGCTGGCTGGGAACGCGGACAGACCGGGCCCCCGAACTCGTGGAGTTTTACTCCGTGGTACTTGGCCTTCCACTGGTGCACAGCGAGCCGAGCTTCTGGGTGTTCGCACTGCCCGGCGGCCGCCACGTCGAGGTCTTCGGCTCCGACTACCCCGGGAAGGAACACTTCGACGGACCCGTCGCGGGCTTTGAGGTCAACGACCTAGCCGCGGCCGTTGAGGAGCTGCGCGTCGCCGGCATCGAGCTACTGGGCGAGCCCGGCCCCACCTGGCAACACTTCCGCGGCCCCGACCGCAACGTCTACGAGCTCGTCAGCCGCAAGCCAAGCTAGGCCCACACGTCCCGCCCTCGCAGTGCACCTTGACTTCGGTTTGCTTGAGAGGGAGAGTGTTTGCGGCCCGACGGGAGCGTCCTCGATGGAAGCACTGCCGGGGCGACCAGGACAAAAAGGGGCTCGTGCCCGGTATCCGTTTCGCAGTGTGCGCCTTTAGCGTGGGCATTTTGGCCGTCGCCGCGCAGCGTCCTGCGGGTCGGCGACAACGCGGCGCCGGACTCTGGCGCTGCCAACCGGTGGAGGCGGGATGAGCAGCGTCGAGGCGGGCAGCGCAGGCGAGGCCGCCACCGCGTCGGTGAAGGCCGGAGACTTCAGGCTCGAGGTCGTGGTCTTGCCGGTTTCGGACGTCGAGCGGGCGAAGGAGTTCTATCGAGGCCTCGGCTGGAGGCTTGACGCCGACGTGGCCCGCGGTGACGACTTCCGTCTGGTTCAGTTCACGCCGCCGGGCTCCGGATGCTCGATCCAATTTGGCACGAATATCGCGTCGGATGCGCCGGGCTCGGCACGGAGTCTGTATCTGGCCGTCCTCGACATCGAGGCTGCGCGTGAGGAGCTGCTCGCCCGTGGTGTGGAAGTGGGCGAGGTGTTCCACGAGGGGGCGCCGGGCGCCCGATTCCACGACGCGGGCCGTGTGCTCGGGCCGGCGCCCGATCGCGGTACCTACCGCTCGTTCGCGACGTTCAGCGATCCGGATGGCAACGGCTGGCTGCTCCAGGAGATCACGACGCGGCTACCCGGTCGCTGAAAGAAGAGGCTGATGGGCCCGACATACGAGTCAGTCGAAGATCTTGCGGCCGCGCTCAGGCGCGCCGCCGAAGCACACGGCAAACACGAGGAGCGAACGGGCAAAGCCGACCCCGACTGGCCGGACTGGTACGCCCTCTACATGGTCCGCGAGCGGGCTGGTGAGGAGCTGCCGACGTGAGCAACGACTACGACGTGATCGTGCTGGGAGGGGGCTCTCCGGGCGAGCACTGCGCGGGCGCGCTGGCCGAAGGCGGTTTGCGTGTGGCGATCGTCGAGCGCGAACTCGTCGGAGGGGAGTGTTCGTACTGGGCGTGCATTCCGTCGAAGACGCTGCTGCGCCCGGGCGAGGCCGTGTATCAGGCGCGCCAGGCTGCCGCGAGCGCCGAGGTCGATGTCGAGGCGGCGCTTGCCTGGCGTGACTTCATGGTCTCGGACTACTCCGATGCCGGGCAGGAGCGTTGGTTGGCCGATCGAGGCATCGACCTGCTGCGGGGCAGCGGCCGGCTCGACGGCCCGCACGCGGTCGAGGTCGACGGTGTGCGCCATACGGCTGAGCACGTGGTTCTCGCGAATGGCGCGGATGCTGTCATTCCGCCCGTCCCGGGTCTGCGCGAGCTCGAGGGCGTCTGGACCAATCGCGAGGTGACCTCGATGAAAGCCGTTCCGCGCCGCCTGCTCATCCTGGGCGGCGGGCCGGTCGGGGTCGAGATGGCGCAGGCGGTACGTCGTCTCGGCGGCGAAGCGGTAGTCACCGACATGGCCGAGCACGTGCTCGGCCGGGAGCCAGCTCCGCTTGGCGAGGCACTCGGCGAGGTTCTGCGCCGCGAGGGCATCGAGCTCGTCCTCTCCGCGAGTGTGACCGCCGCCGGACACGAGGGCGAGGAATACGTCCTGACCCTCGACGACGGGCGGAAGCTGCGCGGTGATCGGCTGCTGGTCGCCACGGGCCGGCGCCCCCGGGTCCACGGGCTTGGCCTCGAGACCGTCGGCGTGGAGCCAGACGCCCACGGTGTCCCGGTCGACGCGCACCTGCGCGTGGCCGAGAATCTTTGGGCGATCGGCGACGTGAACGGCATCTGGCCGCTGACCCACGTCGGCAAGTACGAAGGGGAGGTCGTCGCCGCGAACATCCTCGGCGAGCCGCGAGAGGCCAACTACGACGCCGTTCCGCGCGTCGTCTACACCGACCCGCAAGCCGCGGCAGTGGGCGCTTCCACCGGCCGCTTCAGCGCTACGGTCCCTGTGTCCGAGGTGGCGAAGACCGCGACCTACACGCGTGCCTACGCCGATGACAATGGCTTCCTTACGCTGCTCAGCGACGGCGAGTGGCTGACCGGTGCCTACGCTCTCGGCCCAGAGGCAGGCGAGTGGCTGCAGCAAGCCACGCTCGCGATCCGCGCCCGCATCCCGCTCGAAACGCTGGCCGACACAATCCAGCCGTTCCCGACGTTCTCGGAGATCTACGTCGCCGGACTGAAGGCGCTCCGCGGCGAGATGGCGCCGACGTCGTAGGGGTCGACGCGGCCCGCTCGGTCGGATCAACAGGTTGGCCTATAGCTGTGCCGTCGAACGAGATGGAATCCCCGATCATCGCGGTATCGTCGCTAGACCCCGTCCGTAAGCGGGGTTTGAGTCCCAACCAGTGGAGGTTGCAGATGTCCGAGTCCAGACCGCCGGCAGAGGGAATCGTGCTGACCCACTTCATCGTCTCGGACGATGTCGAGCGCTCTCGGCGCTTCTACACCGAAGTACTTGGCGGTACGGTGGTCTTCTCGTTCGGACAACTGACCTACGTCGCACTGTCCAACAGCTGGGTCATCATCAATGTCGGCGGTGGACCGACTGACGACAAGCCTGCGGTAACCCTGGAAACGCCACGCGATCCTGACCGGGTCAGCAGCTTCCTCAACATTCGCGTGAGGGATATCGAGGCCGTGTACGCGGAATGGAGCGCCAGGGGAGCTGACTTTCTGACACCCCCGAAACCTCACCAGTACGAGATCCGCTGCTATGTCCGCGATCCGGACGGCCATCTGATCGAGCTGGGGCAAACCACGGACCCAGACGGCGACTGGTCGCCCGCTCACTGGCCGTCGAGTACGTCCGGCGGGGGGACGGCCGAGCTCTCGCCCGGCATAGAGGGAGCTGTTCTGACCCGCTTCATCGTCTCGGACGATGTCGAGCGCTCTCGGCGCTTCTACACGGAAGTACTTGGCGGCACGGCCGTCTTCTCCGGAGAGCCGACCAATGTTGCTCTATCCAACGGTTTCATCGTCATCAACTCGGGCGGAGGCCCGACCGACGACAAGCCCACGGTCACGCTGGAAACGCCACGCGACCCCGACCGGGTCAGCAGCTTCCTCAATATCCGGGTCGAAGACATCGAGGCCGTGTACGCCGAATGGAGCGCGCGTGGTGCTCAATTCCTGACGCCCCCGAAGCAGCACCAGTACGAGATCCGTTGCTACATCCGCGATCCCGACGGCCATCTGATCGAGGTGGGGCAAACCACGGACCCAGACGGGGACTGGACCCTCCCTCAGTGGCTGTCACGTACGGCCGGCGGGGAGCCAGAGTGAGTGCCGAGTTCGGCAGCGAGATCCGTCACGTCGACGGTCGACGGTCCCCCGGACATCCCTACCACGCGCCGTTCCCGCGCTCTCACTAGCCACTGCGACACCGCTCGGGCCGGCTGCTGCTGGTCGCCGTCGTTACTACCGCGAAGCTGAGGAGATTTTCGGTTATGACCCTCGCGATCATTCGCTCAAGACGTGGTCGACGTGGTGCGCTTTGCTGCGGTTTGTCGATTCCGTAAAGCTTCCACCGACTCGTCGCTCGGCCGCTGTTGCGCCAAGCTAGGCCGCGGAGTAGGATCGGCGTCGAAGGGCATCTGTGTGAGGTTGGCCTGTAGCGGGCCTGGCAGCACTCCGTGACTTTCGAGGATCTGTTCACCCTCGGAGGTTGCGATGTCACGCGCACCAGTCCTTTCTGATTTGACCTCGAATTCGGCACGCGCAGCTGTTGCGCCGTTTGGCTGCACCTTGGGCGATGGCGCGGCCTGGGTCGCGTTGCTGTTGAGATCGTTGATCGCGAATACGACCAACACTGTCGTTTCGGAGATCCACGGCCGGGGTTGCTGGCTCGTCGGGCCGTTCCACGGCATGTTCAGCTTCCACACCGCGCGGGTAGCCCTAGCAGTCAACCGGGGCATCGCCGCGGTCATCTAGCTGTTTGCCCGCGGACTGATCGCGCGACTAATCAGCCGCTCCCAACATCCACCAGCCACCAGGAGGACTCATGAGCGACAAGCACATCGACAAGGCAAAGGGCCGCGCCAAAGAAGCTGCCGGCGCGCTAAGCGGAAACCAACGCCTAAAGGACGAAGGCCGCGTTGACCAAGCGAAGGCGTCCACAAAACACGTTGCGGACAAGGTCGTCGACGCCCTCAGCGCCAAGAAGTAGTGATGGACGAACCAACCACTGCGCTTGGCGTCGGGAGGTGATCACATGCTCACGATCCTCCTCATCATCATCGTAGTCCTGCTTCTCACAGGCGGCGGCTTCGGCTACCGACGTCGCGGCCGTAGCGGCCTGTAAGCCGGAACCCATGACCACGATCGTCGTGGTCGGCCGGTCGCTGTCATTTTGCCGCGGCGGCGGCCCGGGCAACGACCCAGATGCAGACGACGAACGCACCGTTACCCCTGAGTGCTCACTAGGAGAATCCATGAACAGCAGCCAGCCTGATGAAGGATCGGTGAAGCCGAGCGAGCAGCGCGGGGAAGCACGCCGGGCAAGACCGAGACTCGCGAGAAGGGTTCGTGGGCGGCCACTGCGAGCGAAGGACTCATTCCCGCTGAGCTGGGAGGCTCCGACGCGCCACGCGAGATGCTAGGAGAGGACCCCGAACTCGGAAGCGCCGTTCTTGGCGTGACGACCGGGGTCGGACGAGCCAGCGACCGACGACGGCGTCCGCATTGTCGCCCCCGTCCGGGTCGACGCCACCTCCGACGGCGCCCCCGACGTGCCGCCGGTAGGGGAGCCCGACCTGAAGGACGCCGCGACCACGGCCACCTGGCCCGACGCTCCGCAAGGCCATCAGGCGTGAGTTCCGGAATGCCTGGCATGGTCAAAAGTGACCAAACTGGTGCGATCGACGAGAAGGCCCGCGATTGCGGGCCTTCTCGCTACGACGACCGGCTTTGGGCTTTAGACCGCGACGAGCTCGCGCGTCTTCTGAACCAGGACCTTGCCGCTCGTGATCCTCGGCGGATTCGGTAGGGCCGTCTCGAGCTTCTCGTCGCGCACCCAGTTCGATGCGACACGGGTCGACTCCTCGGCATGCGCCTCGGTGTCGAAGAGGCCGACAGAGCTCAGGACGCCGTTATCGGCTTCGATCAGGTAGTAGCCCTTGAAGCCCGGCAGTTCGCTGAGGCGGGGAACGAGGCTGCCCTCAGTCTTCTGGACGAGCTCGTTTGTGCGCTTTTGATCGATCGCGTCGTAGCGTCGAATGGTGGCATGCATGTGATGCTCCCATCTGTCTCTTCAGGTAGGGACGACTCGGTTGAGTCATCCCGCGGCGCCCGGGCCCTAGGTGACGTCGAGGGGAGCTTGTGAACTCGACGACGTCGGCGGGGGGCTTTGGGTCGCACGACGACCCTAGCAGGCTTCTTGAAGAGTCGGTCTTACGTTGCCGCGTGTACGACTCGCGGCGCCTTTGTCGGCGCCAACGGGTGCGGGGGCAGCACTAGCGTCGATTCCCAGATCAGCGGAGAGGGCGGGATTCGAACCCGCGATGGAGATTTCGCCCCATACTCGCTTAGCAGGCGAGTGCCTTCAGCCACTCGGCCACCTCTCCGGGGCCGG